>Ga0256841_1002114_pt1 | contig 16166 bp, 12 predicted proteins | sample 356308metaG_FD_185971 | JGI IMG/M metagenome (GOLD analysis project Ga0256841, IMG submission 185971) | Hydrothermal vent microbial communities from Mid Atlantic Ridge, Atlantic Ocean - 356-308 | ecosystem: Environmental > Aquatic > Marine > Hydrothermal vents | place: Atlantic Ocean: Mid... | reverse complement strand
GATGTTAAAACGGATCCCAATGATTTTATGGAAAAGCTTTCTACCGATTATTATAAAACCGAGATGACAGAAGAGCAGGAAGATAAAATTACAATCGAAAGTTTTGAAGAAGTTCAAATATCCGAAGAATCTCTGGAGCCGCAAGTAACATCCGATGAAACGGCAGGACAAACCGTAACAGAAACCGGAGAAATTAACAAACAGCAGGCGGAACAGCAATTATCCGGATCCACCGGAGAAGTAACGGAAATTGGAAACAGACAGATAAACGTAACCGAACCGGTTGAGGAAAATAAGGATTTTGAACCGGAGGACTTTGCCGAAGAGATAACTTCAAGTAAAAATGAAATCGAATCAACAACGCTAAATCGGATTGCAGAGTCTGACGAAACGACTAAACAAGAAACACTTCCGGAAGATTTAATTGAAAATGAGACGGAACAAATTACGGAAGATGAAACCGGTTTTAGTGGTGAAGATTTAGAAGAGAAAACGGAAGAAGAATCGGTTGTGTTATCAGAGACCGGAAATGATCAATTGGAAATAAAAGAAACAGTTGAAAAAATAAAATCCGGAATGGAAAGTACCGGAGAGCCGGAACAAGAGTTAGAATCTTACCCGGAAGAAAATACACAAAATTTGGAAGTTCAAACAGGGGAAAATGAAATTACGGATTTAACAATAGAAGCTGAAGAAAAAACAGACGAAACAGCTGAATTGACGGCAGAAATTAACGAAACCATTGTTGAAGAAAATGAAGGGATAATTGTTAACGGGACTGAAGAAATTAACATCGGTGATTTTACCGAACCTATTGAAAATATAACCGGTAAAACTGATACCGGATTTGATCAAAACCAAATGGTTGCCGTAAAAGATGAAACTCAAGAAGAAGTTCAAAGCGAAATTACAGAGACAGATGTTACCGCTTCCGGGAGTACTGGGAAAGAAACAGAGGAAGAAATACAGAAAGCCAAAGAAGAACAATTTGTAAACAGGAAAATTGAAAAGTGGTTTGACGATGTTTTTGCATCTTTTGCAGGTGAGCAAGGCGATTTGGAAGTAGAAGAATCTTCTTATTTGTTTGAACAATACAGCAACCCGTTAACAACCGCAAAGTTGGAGGAAAGCCTGCGGGATGTTTACTTTTACGACCAAAGTTATATGCTCGAAAAAATTAATTTGGCAAAGTCTGGTAATACGGAAAATATTACCGAACCGGAAGAAGATTTTGACCTGGTAGTTGAAGACGAAGAAATAATTCCGGAGTTAAACGGGATAGAAACCGAACACAAAGTTGAACCGGACGAAGAAATTTTTAATGAGAATAAGGAAGAATTTAATAAAGTTGAAACCGGAAATAATGAATTACCTGAAGTTGCCGCTGAAACCGGGAATATTGAAATTACAAACGGTGAAAAAATTGAGGAAAGTAAGTCAATTGATGATGAATTAACTAAAACACCGGAACCGACAAACGGGACGCATGAAAATTTAATAGATGAAGTTGCAGAAACAACAAGAGAATTACTCGATGAAAATCAAAATGACCTAGTTGAACCGGAAACCGGAACAACAGGTTCATTCGAACATGAAAAGAATATGGTCGGAGTAGAATCCGAAGAAATTTTAAGTGTAGAAGACGAATCTTTAATCGAAGAGAAAAACGAAATTAAACTTGAGGAATTAGAAGATACGTCTTTAAAACAAATTTCGGAGAATTTGAGAAAAAAGGATATTGATCCCGGTATAAATCTTTCGAACGAATTAGATGATTTAGAAATGAAATATACTCTGGATGTATCTATGGGAGATGATTTTCTGACAAATATAATGGGCAGGCAGCCGGATGAAATTTTCTCCACATCTTCCGTACAATCCCAAGTTATGGAATCCGGAGAGGAAATTTTAACAGAAGAGGAAATTGAAAATTCTGCTACAGTTGAAAAAACCGGAACCAAAACCATAGTTGCAACAAAAATAAAACCGGAAGAAGAAATATCAATCGACGAGAATAAACCGCAAGAAAAAACCGAGGTTATAAGTCTTGAAGAACCCCGGAGAATACAATTCGGCAAAATTACTCAATTTAAAGAAATGACAAATATTATTCGCGTTATTTTTGATTACGATATGGAAGACTTTGAAAATATTTTAGATAAAATTTCAAAATGCAAGGGTAACGAAGAAGCCGAAGAAATAATTAATAAATACTACGAAGCAAATCATATAAATCCTACGGCTAAAGAAGCACTAATGTTTAAATCTTTGATAGCAAAAACATTTAACTCTGCGTAGATTTACATCCCATGTTTTTAGATTATGCCGAAATATTTGTAAAAGCCGGAGATGGCGGAGACGGCGCCGTGGCTTTCCGGCGGGAAAAGTATGTTCCTAAAGGCGGACCCTCGGGCGGAAATGGCGGAAAAGGAGGAGATGTAATTCTGCTTGCTGATGAAAATTTACATACCCTTTTGGATTTTAAATATAAAAGAAAATATTTGGCGGAAAATGGAGTAAACGGGGCTAAAGCTTTAAAAGACGGTAAAAACGGAAAAGATTTAATTATTAAAATCCCCGTCGGAACTATTGTTAAGGATTTTTATTCCAAAGAAATTCTTCACGACTTTAAACAACACGGTGAACGGTTCATAGTTGCAAAAGGAGGAAAAGGTGGAAAAGGAAACAGCAATTTTGCTACTTCAACTAATCAAGCGCCGCGTTATGCCGAAAATGGGAAACCGGGAGAGGAAAGAAAAATTATTCTTGAACTTAAACTTATTGCCGATATCGGGCTGGTAGGATTTCCTAACGCCGGTAAATCCACTTTAATTTCCGTTATTTCGGCAGCCCGGCCAAAAATTGCGGATTATCCGTTTACTACACTCAAACCGAATTTGGGAATTGTTCATTATAAAGAATATAAAAATTTCACCGTTGCAGATATTCCCGGACTAATAGAAGGCGCTCATTCCGGAAAAGGTTTAGGGCATCAGTTTCTGCGTCATATAGAACGGACTAAAATTTTACTGTTTCTAATTGAAGCAAATGCAGAAAATATTCAAGAACAGTTCGATATTTTGTCAAGTGAATTATCAAAATACAGTTCCAAGTTAAGTAAAAAGAAAAAACTTTTAGCATTATCTAAAATTGATCTTTTGCCGGAAAGCGAATTGAATGATATTGCCGGTATTAAAGTAAAAGGATACGATGGTGAAATTTTGCTAATTTCATCAGTTTCCGGTCAAAACATTCCAAAACTTTTAGATGTTTTATGGCAAACACTCAACGAATAACAATTACAAAATTTTTATTTTTGACAACGCTCCTTTTGGTTTTAACTCTAATTGTTGCCCTTTTCGCGTTATCTATAGGATCGGTTAATATTTCCGTTAAAGATATTATTACATCTTTTTTTAATTCAAAAAACAGTACCGTTCATCAAATAATTTTTGATATCCGTTTGCCGCGCATACTCTTTGCGTTTGCAATTGGCGGCGGACTTTCAGTGGCGGGAGCTGTTTTCCAAGCAATGTTATTAAATCCTCTTGCCGAACCTTATATTTTAGGTATTTCAAGCGGCGGTTCGTTCGGCGCCGTGCTTTCGTTTTTACTGGGAATTTCATTTTGGGGAACTCAATTATTTGCTTTTGCCGGCGCGTTAATTGTAATTTTGTTAGTATTTTCTCTTGGAAGAAGATTCGGTGAAATTGAACCCGATGTTCTATTGCTTTCGGGTGTAATGATAGGAGCATTTTTTGCCGCCGGAATTTTGCTTATGACTACCATGCTGGATAATTCTTTGCGAATGGCTGTTTTATGGTTAATCGGAAGTTTGTCGTTTGCTTCTAACCAAACGTTAATTTATGTGTTGCCTATAACATTTATTACTGTAATTTTATTAACCCTTAATGCTCAAAAATACAACGTAATTTCATTAGGCTCGGAAAGCGCAAAGCAATTGGGAATAAATACTAAATTGGTAATGAACGAAACTTACATTTTAACAAGTATTATGGTCGGGTCAATTGTATCCGTTAGTGGTATAATTGGTTTTGTAGGTTTAATTATTCCGCATATAAGTAGAATGATACTCGGTCAGGATTATAGATTAATTATTCCTTCAAGTTTTTTTATCGGGGCAATGTTTTTAATTATTGCCGATACAATTGCGCGAACAATAATTTCACCATCCGAAATTCCGGTTGGAGCCGTAACCGCTCTTATTGGAGCCCCGGTGTTTATTTATCTGCTTAGAAAAAGATTTAATATATATAAATAATTAATCCATTTTTTCACAAACAAAATTTGATTGAGAAATACTTTCAGAAAGAAGTTAATTAGCTAGGAAAATATTTTCGTTATATAGAAATTACAATTATAAAAGAAATAAAACACAGTTTATGATATTTTGTGGTTAACTTGATGTTTCATTAATGGATTTTTATATTTACAGTTCTATTTTTACGGAAATTGGCGAGGTAGCTCAGTTGGTTAGAGCAGTGGAATCATAATCCACGTGTCGGGGGTTCGAGTCCCTCCCTCGCTACTAAATTCAAACTGGAGAATTAATATGTATACGTTATTAATTACAATATCAATAATCGTTTCAATTTTATTAATGATTGTTGTTTTGTTGCAAGCAAGTAAAGGAGAAGGGCTTTCGGGTTCTATAGGCGGAGGCGTTGGTAATTTTGGCACCGTTTTTGGCACTAGAAGAACCGCCGATTTTCTTAGCAAAGCCACTTGGTGGTTAGGCGGCGGATTATTAGTGCTTTCAATAATAATTAATTTGTTCTTTTTACCAGGACAAACAACTAGCGAGGAAAGAAAAAGTTTAATACAAAGCAGCAGGGAATTAAATACGGTCCCACAACAACAAACTTTACCGCCTACAACTCTGCCTCCTGCTACGGTTCCGCAGCAGAATAATTCCAAGAATCAGAATAAAGTTCCTGTTCAACCTAAGAAAAAATAAAAATTTTCTGAATTAATTCTATTACAGTCCGGTTATGCCGGACTTTTTTTTTACCCGTTTAATTGCTTTTTGCCAATTCCTCAATAATTTTATCTTGAATATTACGGTAAAAATTTCCGCCGAATTTTTTGAATTCCATAATTATACTTATAATCAAATCCTTCCCGTTTTGAGTTGTTAAATATCCCGAAATTGCAGATACCCCGTTCAAAGTTCCGGTTTTTCCTCTAAAGTTTTTCAAAGTAACGTTTGAATATAGTCGGTCTTTTAAAGTTCCGTCAACCCCGGAAACGGAAAGGGAATTATAAAAATCTGTGAAAATTTCTTTTTTAAAGTAAATTTCATCAAGTAATTCAACTATTGCCGATGTGGTAATTGTGTTATATCTTGAAATTCCACTCCCGTCAACTATAGAACTTCCTTCGTTGTAAATTCCGTTATCGTTTATGTATGATAAAATAGCTTGTGTGGCGTAAAAAGAATTACCCTGACTACCGCTAAAATTGGCGCCAATAATTTTAAATAAACATTCCGCTAAAAAGTTATCGCTGTTTTTATTAATCAAGGATATCATTTTTTTTAGTTTTATGCTGCGGCTTCCAATTAGCTCAGCTGTTGAAGGCGTTGAGCCGGTAAGGGCTTTGCCGGTAATGTTAATATTATGAGACTTCAATTTTTCTTTTAAAACAAGAGCAACAAATAACGGAGGATTATCCGGGAAGATTGCGTAAGATTTGGGATATCTTCTTTTCCGTAATCCTCCCGAAACTTTAATAGTCAATCTTTGATTTGAAAGATGATAAGTTATTCTGGGGCGGGCTCTGAACTTTGTAACCCGGGCATTCATTTTCACTTTTACAAAAGAATAATTGGGAAATACTTTGAATCCAAGCTTCCGTCTCGTTTTTCTGTTTGCATAAAGTTTTAAAACAATTTTATTTCTATTCAAAACCAAAGCAGAAACAGGCGGAAGTGTAACGTTAGCTCTTTCTTGTATTATCCAATCGTCGCGGGAATAAATATTATCGAAGTAAGTATCGTCACCAACAATATTTCCGGTTATTTTTTTTATTCCCAACGAATCAATTTGTTTTACTAGCGAATCTAAATCCTGTGAAGAGAAAGTTGCATCGCCGAAACCTTTTATATAAAGATTCCCATTTATAATCCCATCCGATAAATCAATATCATCCGTAAAAATTTTTGTTGAAATCTTAAATTCCCCACCGAGCAAATCCAATGCAACTGCAGTTGTAAATAATTTGGTATTGGATGCCGGAATCATAGGTCTGTGTATATTTTTGGCATAAACCGTATCTTTTGAATTAGGATCAAAAATGAATATAGACGAAACGGTATTTGAAGGTAAAGACGAAAGAATAGAATTGATTTTTGAGGCAATCGACAGGCTTTGTCCGTTTAATTTTAGAACGGTAATATGAAAGAATAAAATTAAAAATATTAAATTTTTATATTTACTGTTAAAACTTAAAACCATAAGTATCTCATGAAAATAATTAGTATTTTTGTCCTCTTAAAAATTTACTGTAAAATATAAAAGTAAGTTGCAAATATAGTAATGGAGCAATAATTAAATGAAAAAAAATAAAACGCCGGTTAAAGCTTATAATAATTTAGAATTTTTAAATTCAAAGGATGCAAGAACAATTAGAATTCTTTCGGAATTTTATGAACCTCAGTCGAGGTTTAAAAAATATAATATTGTTGATACAATAGTATTCTTTGGTTCGGCTCGATTAGTATCCCGGGCGGAGGCGCAGAAAAAATTAAGGGAAATTAAAAAACAAAAGTTAAGTAAAAGGAAATACAACGAGGAATTAAGAAAAGCGGAAAAGCTTCTGGAAATGTCTAAATATTATGAAGATACGGTTGAGCTTTCAAAAAGGCTTACAGAATGGTCTATGAATTTACCGACAGATGAGAAACGCTTTATTGTATGCAGCGGCGGTGGACCCGGAATAATGGAAGCAGCAAACAAAGGTGCAAAAATTGCTGGCGGTTATTCAATTGGACTTAATATTAGCATACCGTACGAGCAATTTGTGAACAAATATGTAAAACCGGAATTGGCATTTGATTTCCATTACTTCTTTATGCGAAAATTTTGGTTTGCATACATGGCAAAAGCATTAATAGTATTTCCGGGTGGTTTTGGAACGTTGGATGAGCTGATGGAAATTTTAACATTACGGCAAACCGGAAAAATTAAGAAAAAGATGAAAGTAATAGTTTACGATGAAGCTTATTGGAAATCTATTATTAATTTTGACGGATTAATTAAAAACGGCATGATTGATAAAAAAGATATGAAGTATTTTGATTTTTGTAATACGGTCAATGATGCTTTTGATCGTATTACCGAACATTTTAAAGAAAATTATCTTAATAACGGCTCTTATCATTTATAATTTTTAATGTTAGTTAATAATAAAAAAGCCCCGATTAAGGGGCTTTTTTTAATTCTTGTCTCGCATTCTTTCTTTGTACGCTCTGCGTTTAGCTTTAATCCTTTCCATCCTTTTTTCGATAGAAGGTTTTAAGAAAAATGTTCTTTTCTTATATTCTTTAAGAATACCGGACCTTTCATACTTTTTCTTAAATCTTTTTAACGCTTTATCGATGTTTTCGTTTTCTTGTACGTTAATACCTATCAAGTTTTCTCACCTCACTTTTTCAAAAAATTATGTCTTTAAATTTAACATTTTTCCCGGATTTTTCAAAAAATATTTTGTTAATAAACAAGTGCATTCAAAACGTTATTTGTCATGGTTTTTAAATTGAATAAAAAACCGTTTACAACTGCAAATATTGTTTTACCGTTTTTCTTAATAATAAAATTTGCATTGTTATCAACTTTTAAATTATGATTTATGTTTTTGTCCGCGGTTATTATATTTACCGGTAATCCTGTAAATTTTAATTCTTTACCGGCATCCTTAACTTTTACGCTTGTAAATCCTTCGGATAATAAACCGGTTAGATCAGTTTTTTTAAGTTCATCCAAACCGTTAAAAACATGATCATAAATTTTTCCCGGCACAACTTCCATATTAGTGCAATCTATTTCTTCATTCCCGTAAAAAATAGATAAATCACCTATATCATCTATTTTACCTTCGTAAAATATTTTATTATCGGCGGGCGAATATTTTTCTTCTCTGTTGATTCCAATATCCAGCTTGAAAAATTGGTCATTATATTTAAATTTCAAATTTCTAAGTAGTAAATTAAAAATCAGTTTATCGTTTTCCGGAATTTTTTTATAATCTTCAACGTCGTAATTTTCATAATTTCCGGAGGCAATACTATTAAAAGCCGTTATCAGTGCAATAAAATTTAATTTTCTTATAAACTCTTTCTGCTCGTCGCTTTTCCAACCGCCGGATTCAATTAAAATAGAACTTGTTCCCCACTTAACAAAGTTATCGCCAAATGCTCTCGGTTCAAAATCATCGTTATAACGCGCCATATGTCCGGGAATAATTTCAGAGAGTTGTTTGAATAAATCGGCAATAACTTTCATTGTGTTTTCGCGAGTAGAATCAATTGTGTTATTGTAGTTAAATGCCGGAGCTAAAAATGAAATAGTAGCCGTTCTATGGCTTTTCCCAACGGAATATCTCGGATTTTGATCGTGCAGGTTAAAGCCGAACTTAGGTTTTAAACTGTCTCTAACGGCTTTAAGTATTTTAGCTTCGGGAAATTCCACTCTTTCCGCGTCCCTGTTCAAATCGATAGATAATGCATTCCTTCTCTTAAAAACTTCCGCACCGTCGGGATTAAGCATTGGAATAAAATGTAAGGTGAGTCGGCTTAATAATTCTTTCTTTAACCCGTTGAAATTATCATCCGCAGTAAAAAAATTAAAAATATCAAAAAGAGCTTTGGTCGCAGTCGGTTCGTCTCCGTGCATTTGTGACCAAGCCAAAACGTTGACCGGTCCGTTTCCCAATGAAACAAGATAAATATTTCTTCCTTCTAATGATTTTCCTAAATTTTTTACTTTAAATAAATTGTTGTGTTTTAGCTTTAGAATTAGTGGTTCGATTTCGTTATGTTTAACATTTCTGTTATGTAACGAGCGCTCTTTAAATCCAGGATAATCATTGTATAATGCATCGGTTAAAAAGTTTTGTGCCAATGTATTACCTATTGTTAAAAAGAATAAAATAGTTATTAGTTTTTTCATTCCGGTTATCTATTAAACTTTTTTACTATATTAATTAAATTACAAAGAAAATAAGGAGAATGAAAATGGAACAGAAACATTTAACTCTTGGAACAACTGCGCCGGATTTTAATTTAATTGGAGTAGACGGGAATAATTATTCGTTAGATTCGTTCAAAGATAGCAAAGCTCTTGTTGTTATTTTTTCTTGTAATCATTGTCCTTATGTAAAAGCGTATGAAGACAGAATAATAAAGTTACAGAAAGATTACAAAGAAAAAGTTCAAGTTGTTGCTATAAATTCTAATGACGAGACTAATTATCCTGAAGATTCTTTCGATAATATGGTTATAAGGGCGAAAGAAAAAGGATTCAACTTCCCTTATTTAAGGGATAAAGATCAATCGGTTGCCAAACTTTACGGAGCGACTCATACGCCGGAAATATTTTTATTCGATATGAATCGTAAATTGGTTTTTCACGGAAAGATAGATGACAACTGGAAAGAACCGGAAAAAGCGAAAAATAAATATTTGAGAGCAGCTGTAGATGAGTTGTTGGCAGAAAAGCAAATTTCCGTTCCGGAAACTTTTACAATAGGTTGCACAATAAAGTGGCAAAATGATTAATTTAATTTTAGATATCTTTAAATTAGGGTAAATATTTTTTATCTTGTATCACAATTAAAATAATTGGTTTTATTATTTCTACTGTGGAATTTTCGGGCTGGAGATGGGTAAAATAATAGCTATTGCAATATCTAAAGGAGGTGTGGGTAAAACCACAACCGCCGTTAACCTTTCACTAGCTCTTTCTAAGAAAAACAAAAAAGTATTGTTAATAGACGTGGACCCTTCCGGTCAATGCTTAAGTTCTTTCGCTTTGGATAGTAACCTTGAAAAAGGTGATGTGTTCGATGTATTTACATCTACAAAAAAAATTGACCAAGTAATTTATGAAACAGAGTACGAGAATCTATGGTGTATACCTATGAAACCCTCATCGTATGAAGCGGAAATAAGATTGGCTAACCTTTCTCAGCATTTTTCATCGTTAAAATATTCTTTAACAACGATTGCTTTACAATACGATTTTATTTTTATTGATTGCCCTCCTATTTTAAGCGGAACCACTTCACACATTTTGAATATTGCCAATTCGGTATTAATTCCAATTACGGCTTCAAAATATTCTTTCGACGAACTTGAACGAATATTAAATCATGTAAAAACAATAAAAGAAAAAACAAATAACGAGCTTAAAATAGAAGGGATTTTATTAACTTTAGATGAGCCGAGGACAAAATTGTCTCATAACGTAAAAAAGAAATTGATCCTTAAGTATCCTAATTTTATTTTGAAAACTACCATTCCCAAAACCGTTAAAATCCGAGAGGCAACTTTCAAGAATAAACCTGTTCTTTTTTATGACCCGGATTCTATTGGCGCCAAAGCATTTAAAAATTTAGCCGACGAAATTTTACTAAGAAATGAATTAAGCGATTTTTTCTTTCGCGGTTAAATAAAATTCCCAATTATTCATTTAGTTAAAAAATATTTTATATTCGTAAATCAAACCATAGATAACCTTATAACGATAGTTATTCTATAAAAAATTATTTATTTTAAAATAGTTATTTGAGTTGTACAAAATTGGTTAGTTTTGATGTATAGAAAAAAAAATAATTATGATTGAGCAAATATCCTTCATATTGAATAAAGAAGTAATTTCAACCGGAATTAATCCGGCGCTTCCTCTTTTGGATTTTATCAGAAAAGAGATGCATTTATATGGCACTAAAGAAGTTTGTAAAGAAGGCGATTGTGGTGCATGTTCGGTTATGGTTGGCGAACTGAAAGACGGCGAAGTTGTTTACAAAACAGTTACTTCGTGCATTTATCCTATTGGAAATGTGAATGGAAAACATGTGGTTACAATTGAAGGCTTGAATTCCGGTGATTTAATACCACAACAAGAGGCTTTTGTAGAAGAAGGAGCTTCGCAGTGCGGCTTTTGTACACCAGGCTTTATTATTTCCACAACAAATTATTTAGTAAACAATAAAACATATCGATTGGAAGACGGGATTAATTCTATAGCGGGAAATATATGCAGATGTACGGGTTATTCTTCCATTTCCAGAGCAATTGAAAATTTAATAAACAAGTTGAACGAAAAATCCGAGGGGAATAGCGTAAAATCTTTGATTGCTCAAAATGTTATTCCAAAATATTTTGCAAACATTCAAACACAATTGCGTGAAATAAATAGCTCCGGAACATTAAACGGATTTGATCAAAAAGTATTTGTCGGCGGAGGTTCCGATCTTCTTGTTCAAATGCCCGACCGGTTGTTGGAAAAAAATATTTCTTTAGTTTCAAAAGAACATATTAATTTTATTGAAGAAGAGGATGATAAAATTATTGTCGGAGCCGGTACTACATTCGAGGAATTTAAGAACTCAAGTATTATTAAAAAATATTTTCCCAAGATTAATAATCAGTTAAATTTAGTTGCTTCACTCCCGATTAGGAATATGGCTACAATCGGAGGGAACATTGTAAACGCTTCGCCCATCGGCGATTTTACAATTATACTATTGGCGTTAAATTCCAATATTGAATTAAGAAGTTCCGTCACCGGAATTTCAAGGGAATTATCTCTATCGGATTTTTATTTGGGTTATAAAAAATTAAATAAACAACCGGATGAACTAGTTGAAAAAATATGGTTCGTAAAACCGGGCGGCGAATTTTATTTCAATTTCGAAAAAGTTTCAAAAAGAACTTTTCTTGATATTGCAAGTGTAAATACGGCAATCTATATAAATATTGAAAACGAAATTGTTAAATATTGTTTTGTTTCTGCTGGTGGCGTTGCTCCTGTTCCCAAATATTTGGAACAATCGTCGGAATTCTTAAGAGGAAAAAAAATTACTTTAGAAACTGTGTTTGATACCTTAAAGATTGTGCAAAATGAAATATCCCCTATCAGCGATGTAAGAGGAAGTGCCGAATACAAAAGGCTTTTATTAAGTCAATTAATTAAAGCTCATTTTATTGAACTTTTCCCGGGTAAAATTAGTCTGGAAGCATTAATATGAAAAATGAAGATTTAATTAAACACGTAAAAGGCGAATCAAAATTTTTAGACGATTTAATTATTCCCGGGGGAACTCTGCATGCTTTGATATTCGATTCCGTTATAGCTCACGGTAAAATAAAAAAGTTAAATTTGGAAAAAGCAAAATCGCTTAAAGGGATTGTAGATATTTTAACTTTTCGTGATATTCCGGGAAAAAATCAAATTGGAAACATAATTGCAGACGAATCATTGCTGGCGGAAAACGAAGTTCACTATGTAGGCGAACCCATTGCTATTATTGTTGCAGATACTTTGGAAACCGCCAAGCGAGCAAAAGCATTAATAGATATAGAGTTTGAGGAATTACCCGTTATAACAGATCCCAGGGAAGCGTATAAATCGGGAAGTTTAATAACCGAACCCGTTACTTTTTCGATGGGCGATGTTGATGATGCGTGGGCAAATTGCGATTTAATTTTTGAAGACCAAGTTGATATTGGCGGGCAAGAACATTTATATCTTGAAACTCAAGGTGCACTTTCTCAACCTGTTGAAGGCGGGGGAGTAAAAATTATTTCGTCAACTCAAGGTCCTACCGCAGTGCAACGCGCCGCCTCAAAAGTTCTTAACATACCAATGCACAAAATTGAGGTGGATGTACTCAGATTAGGCGGAGGATTTGGAGGGAAAGAGGATCAAGCGACGCCTTGGGCAGTAATGTCTGCCTTAGCGGCATTAAAATTAAACATACCGGTAAAATTGATTTTAAACAGACCGGATGATTTACGGATGACAGGCAAACGGCATCCATACTCTGCCGATTTTAAAATCGGGCTCGACTCAAATGGTAAAATTATTGCCTATGAAGTTGTTTTTTATCAAAATGCCGGAGCGGTAGCCGACCTTTCTACAGCAGTTTTGGAAAGGACTTTATTCCATGCAACAAACAGTTATTTTATCCCGAATGTAAAAGCTACCGGTATTTCATGTAAAACTAATTTGCCGCCTAATACTGCTTTTAGAGGATTCGGCGGTCCGCAAGGAATGTTTGTTATTGAAGCCGCTTTATATAAAGCGGCTAGAAAATTAGGAGTTCCTAAATATGAACTTCAAGAAAAAAATTTAATTCATGAAAATGACGTTTTTTATTACGGTCAACTTGCAAAAAATGTTAATTCCGTAAAATGCTGGAATAGTGCTTTCGAGAAATACTCTATCCATAAAAACATCGAGGAAGTTAAGAAATTTAATGAAGAAAATATATTGTACAAAAAAGGGATTGCTTTAATGCCCATTTGTTTTGGAATTTCATTCACCAGTAGTTTCTTAAATCAAGCTAGCGCGTTAGTACACGTTTATACCGACGGAAGTATTGGGGTTAGCACTGCGGCGGTAGAAATGGGTCAAGGAGTTAATCAAAAAATAAAAATTGCAACAGCTGAAACTTTTTCGGTTAATATTTCAAGAATTAAAATTGAGTCGACTAACACAACCAGAATTGCAAATACATCTCCCACTGCTGCAAGTACGGGTGCGGACCTAAACGGTAATGCGGCAATATTAGCATCAAAGAATATTTTGGATAGATTAAAAAAAGTTGCGGCAAAAGAATTGGGATTTAACGATGCGGGGTTAATTCAAATTAAAAATGAAATAGTGTTTTATAAAAGCGAAAAAACAAAACTTAAATGGGAAGAGTTAATTTGGAAAGCATATTTCAACAGAATAAATTTATCGTCACATGCATATTACGCAACACCGGATATTTATTTTAACAGGACAAAAAACCAAGGGCATCCGTTTGCTTATCATGTGTTCGGAACGGCGGTTATACAATCCAAGATTGATTGTTTAAGGGGAACTTATGAAATTGAATACGTAAAAGCGGTGCACGATCTTGGTAAAAGTATTGATTACAAAGTGGATTTAGGTCAAGCTGAAGGTGGCATAGTTCAAGGAATTGGTTGGCTTACGGTAGAAGAATTAGTCCAAAGCAGAGATGGAAATTTGAAATCGAATTCCTTATCAACCTATAAAATTCCGGATATTTATTCCGCGCCACAAAAAATTGAAGTTCACTTTCTTGAAAATTCCGAAAATGATTACGGACCTCTAAAGTCGAAAGCAATTGGCGAGCCGCCGTTGATGTATGGAATTGGCGCTTATTTCTCTATTTTAGATGCGATGAATGCTTTTAATAAAAATATAGATATAAAAATATCTGCCCCGGTCACACCCGAAAAAGTTTTAACGACTTTGTACAAATCTTCAAAACAGCTTATCCCAAACGAAAGCTAAGATTTTATGATCGAATTTATTTAGGCAATTTATATGAAAGAATTGAATCTATGGAAATTTATTAATGAGAAAATTAAAGAAGAGGGAAATGTAATTCTATTTATAGTCGCTGATTCCTCAAATTCTTCGCCGGGAAAACAAGGTTTTAAAATGGCAATTACCAAAACAGGCGAACAATATGGAACTGTTGGCGGTGGTATTATGGAAGCCAATTTAATAAAAGAAGTTTTAAATAACTTTACAAATGTAAAAGATAATCAAATTAGATTATTACAGCATGATTCTAATACGAGTTTAGAAAAAAGCGGTTTAATTTGCGGGGGCACTCAAACAATAATAATAAAACGGATTACAAACAAACACTCGGATTTAATTAATGAAATTATCGAAAGGTTTAAAAAACGTGAAAAATGTTTGCTATTTGTAAATTCCATGTCTTTACGTGTTAAACAATATTCCCCGGTAACAAATAAAATCGTATTTAATGTCCACAACGTAAATGATTACGAATATTTTGAAATTTATGGATTAACCGAATCTGCTTATATAATCGGCAGTGGACATGTAGGACTGGCAGTTTCAAGAATAATGTCTATTCTAGGGTTTTATGTTACTATTTTTGATCACCGTAAGGATGTATTTACATTCGTAAATAATAAATTTGCGGATGAAAAAATTGTGTGTAAATATAGTGAAGTAGGGCAGTACATTCCGGATGGCGAAATGACTTTTGTGATTATTGTAACTCCGCAACATACAGGTGATAAAGCAGCATTAAAATCTATTATTAATAAAGATGTAAAATATATTGGCATGATGGGAAGTAAAAAAAAGATTGATACCGTTTTCCAAAATCTTGAAAAAGAAGGTATAGATAATAAATTGTTTAAAAGAGTTCATACCCCAATTGGTTTGGAGATAGAAGCAAAAACACCGGAAGAAATTGCAATTAGTATTGCTGCAGAAGTTATTAAAATAAAAAATTTAAGTTTAATATAATAAATATGAGTGATAAACTTTATACGTATCCTATTGACAAACTAGTAAAATGGATTTTGTCGGATCTGAAGAACGGTCAAGTATTTGGGTTCAGCAGGGAATTATTTTTCATTCCTAAGGAAAATCATCCGTTTAGATTTAAAAGATACGGTCAACTATTGGAAGCGCCAGTTGGCGTTGCAGCAGGTCCACATACCCAAATGTCGCAAAATATAATATTATCATGGCTTTATGGGGCAAGGTATATTGAACTTAAAACTGTTCAAACGCTTGACGAATTGGAAATTACAAAACCCTGTATTGATATGACGGATGAAGGTTTTAATTGCGAATGGTCACAAGAATTGAAAATCCATCAGTCGTTTGATGAATATCTGAATGCTTGGATTGTTATACATTTGTTAAAAGATTTATTCGGATGGAAAAATGAGGAGGCGGGATTTATTTTTAATATATCGGTCGGATATAATTTGGAAGGCATTAAAAAGCCGAATGTACAGTGGTTTTTAACTAAAATGAATAATTGCGAAAGCGAATTGGAATATAAAGTTAATTTAATTTCAAAATTTTATCCGCGAATTAGAGATATTAAGATCCCGACTAAAATGTCCGATAATG
>Ga0256841_1002113_pt1 | contig 16177 bp, 16 predicted proteins | sample 356308metaG_FD_185971 | JGI IMG/M metagenome (GOLD analysis project Ga0256841, IMG submission 185971) | Hydrothermal vent microbial communities from Mid Atlantic Ridge, Atlantic Ocean - 356-308 | ecosystem: Environmental > Aquatic > Marine > Hydrothermal vents | place: Atlantic Ocean: Mid... | reverse complement strand
AATGCGCTGATCTACGATCTGCGGTCCCGGGAGGTCTGGAACTATTGGGGAGGGCTGGAGGATCTAAAGCGTCGTCGGCTGCGCTGTGTCGATGGCGAAACCTTCCCGGAGGATTCCCTGCGGGTGCTGCGGGCGATGCGCTTCGCGGCACAGCTGGGCTTCCGGGTGGAGGAGGCTACCTGCCGTCTCTGCCGGGAGATCTCCCTGGAGGATCTGCCCGGCAGCCGGATCTTCGGGGAGTTTGAGCGGATGTTTCTCTCCGAAGCGCTTCACTACGGCCTCTACGAGCTTCTGCGACTGAAAATCGCCGAGCGGCTCTGGGGGGAGGCAATGGATCGCGCCGCCTTCATCGCCGCGGCCCAGGCCCTGATCCGTTTTCGCCGCAGCGCCCAGGAGTCTCTGCGCCCCTGGTGTTTTCTCGAAGCCTATCGACGATATTCTCACGTGCCGATGGAGAAGATTCTCGTAGCAATCGACGCGCCCAGGAGCTGGCGGCGGGCTTTTGAGGGGCTGCCTGCCGTTCCTCGGGAGCCGATGCCGCGTTGGGTAGCGGCGCAGGCGCAAAAGGCCGGGCTGCGGGAGTCTCCTTTGGGATGCGATCCCAAGATCCGTTCGCTGGCCCAGAAGCTGGGAGTCTGGGATCGGCCCTTCGAGATCGGGGTGACGCCCCGGGAGCTGATGGAGCGGGGATTTGCAGGAAAGGCCCTGGGAGAGGAGCTGGAGCGGATCCGGCACGAGAGGCTCGATCAACTTCAGGAGAAGCCGTCATGAGAGATGGGATGAAGATCGCGCTATGTTTTAGCGGCGGGGCGCTCAGAGCGGCGGCTCAGATTGGAGTGCTGCGTTTTTTGGAAGAGGAGGGAGTCCAGATCGCCGCAGTCTCCGGCAGCAGCGCGGGGGCGATCATGGCGCTCTTCGTCGCGGCGGGATGGGAGAGCCGCCGGGTCGAGGCCTTTTTGCGCTCTTTGCGGAAGCGGGATCTTTTCCGTCTAAGCTCCGAGCCCGGGATCTTCAGCCTCCGGGGTGTCGAGAGGATTCTGCGTCGGGAGCTGGGGGTGCTCGGTTACGAGGATCTGCGCATTCCCTGCTTCACCTGCGTGACGGAGCTTGAAAGCGCCAAGAGCCGTTATCTCGACAGGGGAGATCCCGTCACCAATGTCCTGGCCTCCTCCTCTTTGACGCCCCTCTTTTCGCCCCGGCAGATCGACGGCGTCTGGTATATCGACGGGGGCTTCAGCGACAATCTCCCCGTGCGTCCGCTCAAAGAACTGGGACTTCCGGTCCTCTCCCTCAACGTCAATCCTCTCGAAGGCGGAGTGCCCGAAAATTTTCGCTCCCTGCTGATGCGCTCCCTGATGATCATGCTCAACAACAACATCCGCCCCTCCCGGGCGCTCAGCGATGCGCATCTGGAGATTGAGGGAGTGGCGCAGATGCACCTCTTTGACTTCAAGATGGTCGACGAAGCGATCGAAGCGGGCTATCGGGAGCTTGCGGCGGCCTGGCCGTCGTTTCAACTACTGCTTGGCGCTGAGATAAGCTAAAACTCCGAGTGATATAATAGCCCCCATAGCAGGAAGAAGGAGTCTGAATGGAGATCATTATCGCGGGAGCGGGGAAGGTGGGCTTCAACCTGGCCCGGAGCCTCTCGGTCTCCCACAGCGTCACGGTGATCGACAAAAACGCTTCGGCGCTCAAACGGATGCAGGAACATATGGATATCTTGCCGGTTCACGGCAATATCGAAGATCCTCTGACCTATCGCAAACTAATCGATCAAAGGGCGGACCTATTTATCGCCGTGACCGATCTGGACGAAGCCAACATCATCTCGACGCTGATCGTCGATGACCGGATCGAGGTGGAACGCAAAATCATCCGACTGCGCAATCAGTTTTTCTCCGGAAGCTCCATCATGGAGAAACTGGGTGTGGACGAGACGATCTTTCCCCTGGAGCTCAGCTCCCGGACCGTCGCTTCGCTGCTAGAGTATCCCCGTGCCAACAACGTCAAACGCTTCCCCTATACCGATCTGAAGCTGATCTCCCTGCGGATTGCCCGGAAGGCTATGATGGAGGAGATCGAAGAGGATGGGGTTGCCGTGGTGGGGATTGAGCGGGGAAAAGCGTTTTTGATTCCCGAAAGTTCTCAAAGGCTTGAGGCGGGAGATCTGATCTATCTCTTCGGCGATCCCGAAAAGATTCGCAGACACTGTGCCCGGCTGGAAGAGGAGACCCCTTGGAAGATCCGGCGCTGCGTGGTGTTTGGTGCCGGGGATCTCGGGGTCGGCATCGCCCGGGTCCTGCTGGAACATGGGTTGGAGGTCAAGATCCTCGACGAAAACCCCGAAGCGTGCCGCCTGGCCGACGAGACCCTCGAAGGCGAAGCGATGGCGATCAGCTGCAAATACGGCACGGGGGAGATTTTTGAAGAGGAGAATCTCGGGGAGGCGGATCTGATGATTGCGGCAACGGACAACGACGAGTACAACATCATCAAATGCCTCGAAGCCAGGGAGCATGGGGTGAGAAAAGTCCTGGCGATCAACAACGAGATGGAGTACTACAAGCTGATGCACTCCCTGGGAATCGTCGTCGTCCGGGGGCCCAAAATGGCTGCCTATCACCGGATTCTGGAGTCGATCCACTCCACCCGAGTCCTGCTGGAGCGCAAGTATTGCGGGGGGGAGGGGAGCGTCCTGATCCGCAGGATACCTCCCGGGAGTCCTCTGGTCGGCACCCGGCTGCATCCTCCCCGTGTCGACGGCAGCCGACTTCTGGTCGTGCGGGAGGGGGAGTTGCTGGATCTTGCCCGGGAGTCGGTCGCGTTGGCCGGAGAAGATCTCGTCTGTCTTTTTGTCCCCAGCGACGAAGCCGAACGGATGGAACGGTGGTTGAATGGACTATAAGAGCGTTGTAAGATTTCTTTCCCAGATCGGGATCGTTTTGGGCCTTTTTTTGCTCTTGGATCTGGTCGTCGCGTGGATCTATCGGGAGCATGACGCTCCCTTGACACTCTTTATCGTGGGATTCATCCTCTTGAACTTCCTGTTCTTCATGGCGCTGAGATCTCATCCCGTCAAACTGGGGATCCGAGAAAGCATCCTCTCGGTCAATCTTCTGTGGGTTCTTTTGGGGGTTGCCGGAGCCGTTCCGCTGATGCTCTATACCGAGATATCTCCCGCATCGGCCTTTTTCGAGGCGATCAGCGGCTTTACGACGACGGGGGCGACGGTCTACGGGGATATCGAGTCTCTGCCCCACTTGATCCTCTTTCACCGAAGCCTGATGCACTGGATCGGAGGAATGGGGATCATCGTCCTGGGAGTGGGACTGCTCTCCATGATCAACCCTTCGGGCAGCCTGAGTCTTTTCAAAGCAGAATCGACAGGGATTCAACTGGAAAAGCTTCGTCCCAAGATTCGCGAGACGGCTTTGAGCCTCTGGGGGGTCTATCTCCTGCTGACCCTGGCGGATCTCTTTTTGCTCCATTGGGCGGGCATGGGATGGTTTGATGCGATCAATCATGCCTTTTCGACCCTTTCGACGGGGGGGTTTTCGACCAAAAACGCCTCCATGGGCTATTGGGCCGACAATGGAGCCATCCTCTGGATCACCACGGTGTTTATGCTGCTGTCGGGCATCAACTTTTTGGCCCATCTGCGACTGCTCCACCGGGATCCGGGAGGCTATCGGACGGAAGAGGTTCGCTGGTATCTGGGGCTCTTTTTCCTGCTTTCCGCGGCCCTGACGCTTACCCATGAGAATCTGGCCTACGATACTTTGGCCCATGCGGCGACGCATAGCTTCTTCACCGTCGCTTCGGTCATGACGACGACGGGCTTCGCTTCGATCGACTACGGCGGGTGGAGTCATATGGCCGTGACGCTGATCTTTTTGGCGATGCTTCTGGGGGGCAATGCGGGGTCGACCGCCGGAGGAGTCAAAGTAATTCGCTATGTTGTCGTTTTCAAGACTCTTTTTTCCGAAATGAAGCGGATTCTCCATCCCCGGGCGGTGATCTCGGTCTTTGTCGATGGGCACAAGTTGCCGGAAAACGTGATCGCTTCGACTTTCGGTTTTTTGCTGCTCTTTATTTTCACCAACCTGGCGCTCTCTTTTTATATCTATGCCCGGGGCTATGACGCCATGACGGCGCTTTCGGGGGCGCTGGCCATCGTCGGAAACATCGGTCCGGGATTTGCCAAAGTCGGGCCGGCGGAAAACTTCGCCTTTTTCAGCGACATGGACAAGATGGTCCTTTCGATTGGGATGATCATCGGGCGTTTGGAGTGTTATACCGTCTACCTGCTTCTAAGCGTCTCCTTCTGGAAAAGATTTTAAGGGTGATGATCCTAGCACTATCACGACGACGGCAATGGCGAAACCACCGTCATGGCTGATAGAGAGGGAGCTTTCCCGAACCTCGAAGCGTTCGGCGGCTTTGGGAGAGAGGCGGAAGGAGGGAGCGCCTTTGGGATCTTTGACGATCTGAATGTCGTGAAAGGAGAGTTCGCTTCCGATGCCGCAGCCCAGGGCTTTGGCTATGGCCTCTTTGGCCGCCCAGCGTCCGGCGATCCGGGTATCGTCACGAAGGACTTTCTGCTCTTGGGGAAGGAGAAAACGATCGAGAAAACGCTTCGAAAAGCGTGCTCGCGCCTTGCTGATGCGGTGGATGCTGACCAAGTCGGTGCCGATACGAATCATGACTTATCCAAAACGAAGATAGATCCCTACGAGGAGGGCAAAGAAGATCGTCAAACCCAGGACCGAAAGGGTATGCCACTTTTCGGGAAGGCCCCACTTCTCCTCCATGAGGGAGGTCAGCTTCATCGCCGGGACACTCATAAAAAGCAGCATGACGATGGCGAAGACCAGGGTCAGGACCAGATCCATGGAACTCATCGGCCTACTCCGTAGTACTCCTGGACGAAGCGCCTCTCGTCGTCGGATTGCAGGGGAATTGCTTTGAGCATCTCTCCTTTGGATCCAAAGATCTTCAAAGTATTGCCATCGAGACGGAGATGCTTTTGGGCCCATTGCCGTTCGAGGCTCCGGAGTCGTCTGTAGAAGTCGACGGCATCGGGCTCCTCCTTGAATTTTGGATCCTCTTTGTTGAGGATTTGCAATCCTCCCAGAGCTTTTTCGATCCGATAGGGGCTGTACTCCCGTACAAGGGGATAGATCCGGGGATCCCGATGGGGAGGACGGCCGATGATGAAGGCGACGGCGGCGAGGAAGAGCATCACCGCCCCCAGAGCGAAGCCGAGCTTTTTGCTGAACATATCCGATCCTCCCACAGAAATTTTGCTAAGTATAGGCTCTCCTTCTTTAGAGGCTGTTGACAACTATCAAGGAGTGTGGAGCATCGATCTTGGTAGACTTTCCCAAAAGAGGGGAGGGTATTGATATGATTGAAAAGTTTTTTTATCTCGAAGGTGCCTATCTTATTTTGGCGGGCATCATTCTGCTGGTGACGCTTTTTGTCACGACCCGCCCTTTCATGTCTCCCGGGGCTCCGAAAAAGGGCCTCCTGGGGGTGGGGCTGGTCCTGGCACTCTTCATCGGAGTCCATTTTTGGATCACTACCTCCCGTATCGCCGAGGTCAAAGCGGCATTTCTCGCCGGTAAGCCGGTGCTCTGTGAGAGTCGTATGCTTCGGAAGATGGCCCAGTCCATCGAAATCCGCAAGGGAGTCGCCGGCTGGAGAATCGAGGGAGACGACTTCATCTCGCCCCAATATACCCGCCCTTTCCATACCGCCCGCTGTATCGTAAAGTAGTCGTCGGTTATCCAAAATGCCAACAAACCGTTATCGGTTGACGGTATCTGTCGTATAGGTTAGAGGTCTTTTTTCATCGAGATTCTCTATCGAAAAAGGTTTGGAGAAATAGAACCCCTGATAGTAATCGATTTCCAAATTTTTGAGGATCTCCAGAACGGCTGGGTCATGTACATGTTCGGCGATGGTTTGGATTTGGAGATCATGAGCCAGCTGAATAATACTTTTCAAGATCGTCAGCGAATCCTGAGATCGGTGAATCGAGCGGATAATGGATCCGTCGATTTTGATGTAATCGGGCCGAAGTTCCAGGATATTTTTCATGTTGGAGTATCCGGCCCCAAAGTCGTCGATGGCGATCTTGCAGCCATACTGCCGAATTTTGGTAATAAATTCCTTGATAATGCCGAAATCTTCGATGAAATCACCTTCTAGAATTTCGAAGGTGATCCGTTCCGGCTCGGGGAATCCAGAAATCTGTTGGCAGATATTACGGCGGAACTGCTCGTCGCTTATGTCCTCATAACCAATATTTAGGCAGAAATGATAAGAGGAATTTGAAAACTTTTTGAAACATTTTTCTATCATCATATACTCCAGTTCATGATAGAGGTGGATCTCTTTGGCAATCTGGAGAAAAGGCTGGGCTGAATAGACTTTGTTTTCTCTCGTATCAACAAATCGCATGAGGCATTCGTATTTTTCCACTTTTCCGTTTTGGGCATTGACGATGGGTTGGACATAAGGTTCGACTCCCGTCGTATCGATCACACGATTAATCAGCGAAACTTCGTCGATGAACTGTTTCTGTTCCTCTTCGTAGTAGGATAGGCTCAACAGATCAAGATTGATGTCAATCACTCTGTTGACAATATGAATCAGCTCTAAGAGATCCTCCTCAATCAAAACCTTGTTGAAGGATTCTCGGAGGTAGCTAAATGCGGCATTGACGTAATGGGTCGGCAAGCCGATATGTACGTGAATTTCGCTAATGCGATTCAGATAGTTGAAGTAGGCATTGTCATAACGTCCGTTAAAGAGTGAGAGGAGCCACGAACGCAAGAGTTGACGATGCGTAGAGAGTCTCTCTTCGGTGTCTATGAATCGCTTGGCGTGTTCAAAATTGAATATGAATTGATAAAATCCATCAAGAATCTCTTCGATTCTCTGCTCGATCTGAGGTCGAACTTTCCGAAGTAGAACAGCCTCTTCTCTATCGAAGCGATAGTGAGAGAGTATTCTATCTATAGAGATCTTCCCCGTATCGAGGTTGAAATATTTTCCTGTCGGCATCTTTTGCATACGTTCCTCCTTCTGTCAGATCATCTCGTTGTCTTCAGGTTCCGTCTCAAGGAGCCCGTACCTACTCCCGTACCCAAAGAATGATCAGTCGGGAATTTCTTGCCCTCTTTCATTAAGGGATATCGGAGAATATCGCTAACCGGAGATCGGCAGAAGGGCATTTTCGCTGCACTGTTACATGATGAAATGACAAGTTGAATCTCCGGGGGTGGATAGATCTATCGGTTGACCGATGTCAATCCCCCTGGAGAAAAATAGTGGAATAATAGTCGTGCTTGTATAAGCAAAAATGCTGAAGGAGGTCCATTTGATGGAAAATGTAGTCGGTTGGCCTACGATCGCACCGGATCAGTTTCTCCCGATTTTTGTCGTGGCGACGCTGGTGCTGGTTTTTGGCGTTGGATACGCGGCGATCATCACCCTGGCCAAAATGGGATTTTTTTCCAAAAAATGGATGCCCGTAGGTTATCTGTTTTGGGGATTGCAGACGCTGAGTCTCTATGAGCTTGCAGTGTTGATCCACAGTAACCACTACACCACCAAGGTGCTGCTGGTGACGATGGTGGCTTATCTCTTTGTGCCGCATCTCTACTTCTATCTAGTATCGGAGTCGGAGAAACGGTACGAGAACGATCACACAGATTCACACTAATAAAGGAGGAGAAATGGCTGAGAAAAAAGCATCGGTCTGGACGAGTATCAGCTTTTGGCGGCGTTCGGCGGCCTGGGTCACTGGCTTTGCCGTAATTTTGCTGATCTTTCTGACCTTCGATACGATGAAGCAAATTCGCATGGGGACGGATGAAGAACTGGCCAAGGGGATCAAGCGACGCATCCCCGCGCCGACGGTCGTCAACTACAAGATCGATTACAAATATGACGAGAAGCGGGGTCTGGAGGCTCCCGTCATCGGGCCCGAGAAGCAGCCGCTCTTTGGCAAGGAGTTGAGCCCCAAAGAGGCGGCGGCGATGCTCCACCTGGGCAAGCTGACCGTTCAGGCCAAGAACTGTATGGATTGTCATACGCTGCTGGGCAACGGGGCCTACTACGCTCCCGACCTGACCAAGGCGTGGCTCGATCCTATGTGGGAGAAGACCATGCCGGCCATGACGGGTGCCAAGAGCAAGGAGGAGGCGATGGTCAAATTCCTCATGCATCCCGAAAAGTATCCGACCCACGCCCGGATGATGCCCAACCTGGGAATCACCGAGAAGGAGGCCAGGGGAGTGGTGGCGTTTCTGAAGCACATGTCTTCCATCGACACCAACGGCTACCCCAGAGGCTTCTCCAAGACGGCGAAAGAATTCGAGACAGGAGGCACCTATGCTAAGTAGTATCAAGACCAATGTGATTCAGGATTCGCCTTCTAAAAAACTGGCGATGATGTATTTCCGGGTAGCGTTAGTGCTCTTTGGCGCTCAGCTTCTCATGGGTTTGATCGCAGGACTACAGTTTCTCTATCCGAGTTTCCTCTATGGGATCTTCGATTTTAGTGTCTCGCGGATGGTGCATATCAATGCCCTGGTCGTCTGGATGCTCTATGCGATGATCGGTGCGGTCTATTTGATGCTCCCGGACGAAACCGGAGTCCGAGTGCCTGTGGCGATCGGGCTGGGCAAGCTGGCCTTCTGGGTCCTGACTGCTGCCGTGACGGTGGTAGTTCTGGTTTACATCTTCATCCAGGTAGGACCCGGGAAAGAGTCGACGATCTGGTTCATCAACGAAGGCCGGGAGTATCTCGAAGCGCCTCGCTGGGCCGACATCGGCATCGTGGTAGTGGTCTTGATCTTCTATGCCAATGTCTTCTTCACCTATCTCAAAGGGGAAAAGACCGGCATCATGACCGTCATGGTCGCCGACCTGATGGCACTGGCGGGTCTCTATTTGGCGGGAATGTTCTTCACCGACAATATCTCCATGGATCAGTACTGGTGGTGGTGGGTCATCCACCTTTGGGTCGAGGCGACCTGGGAAGTCTTCGTCGGCGCGTTGGCGGCCTACGGACTGATTCGCGTGATCAACGCCAAACGTGAAATCGTCGAGATGTGGCTCTGGATCGAAGTGCTGATGCTCTTCGGTTCCGGAATCCTGGGGCTGGGTCACCACTACTTCTGGATCGGTACGCCCGAGTACTGGTGGGAGATCGGAGCGCTCTTTAGCGCCCTGGAGCCCGTACCTCTGGTGGCTATGTTCGTCCATGTCCTCTACGATTGGGGCAAGGAGCAGGGTCATGCCGATGCCCACGGCAAAGGGACGGCGATCGCCAACGGTCCGGTGATGGCCTGGATCTCCATCAACGCCTTCGGCAACTTCCTGGGGGCGGGGATCTGGGGATTCTTCCATACCCTGCCGCAGGTGAATATCTATACCCACGGATCTCAATTCACGGCGGCCCACGGCCACCTGGCCTTCTTCGGTGCCTATGCGACGATCCTGATCGGGATGATGTATCTGGGGATCCAGGACTCCTACGGCATTCACCGGATGAAAGCGACCTTCAAGTCCAAGATGGCGATGTTCCTCATCACCTTCGGCGTCGTCGGGATGACGGTGGCCCTGACCATTGCCGGCTACGAGCAGGTGCTGGTAGAGAGGGCCGAGCTGGGCGCCGGATGGCAGGCTTACTTCACCGCTCAGAATCTGCCCTGGTATATCCAGGCTCAGATCTGGCGGGAGATTATGGGGGTCGTCACCTTCGTCGGCTTCCTCTATCTGGTGTGGGATCTTCTGACCATCGGCAAGACGGCCAAAGCTGCCGAAGAAGCATAAAACATAAAAGGAGTAGCAAATGGGTGTAATGTTTGAACAATGTACCGACATTTCCTGCGGAAATATTTTCGCCTGGCTCAATCAGGGTCCTTTGACCTTGACGATCTTTCTGCATACGGTGATCATCCTGCCGATGATCTGGATCTACTTCAGCGAGAAGAAAAAACTGGAGAAAAAAAATTAAGAGGATTGACCGAAATCATTTTTTTTGAAAGGTCAATGCTTTAAAATATATTCAAAGAGCTCAGAGTCTGCCGGGTCGGCCGGTCAAACCCGCATCACTCAAATTAAAGGAGGAGAGATGAAAATCGGAACCGTACTTAGTTATGTAGCAGCCGTGTCGCTTGCCGCCACGATGGCCCAAGCCGGAACGTCCAAGATGGACTTTGCCAAAGTCTACGAAAAAGAGTGTCAAGGGTGTCACGGCCCCATCCACCAGGGAGGCGTCGGCTCCGACCTGCGCCCCAAGGTACTGAAGAAGAAAAACGCCGACATGCTGGCCGAGACGATCCTCAACGGTCGCCCCGGTACGGCGATGCCATCCTGGAAGCATATGTTCAGCAAAGACGATGCGGCGGGAATGGTCGATTGGCTGATGAATTGGAAAAACACCGTGGAGCTCAAACTCGATCTGGATCAGATTAAAAAGAGCTGGAAAAAGTTGGCCGATCGGGACGCACTCTTCAAGAAATATCCCACGCCTACCGACGTCAAGAGTGTCAAAGATATTGTCTTCGCCACCGAGCGTGACGCTTCGCTGGTCGACTTCATCGACGGCACTACCGGTAAAGTTCTCTCTAGGCATAAAGCGGGATTTGCCGTTCACGTCACCGTGACCAATAAGCGGATGCCTCGCTACGCCTACTCCATCAGCCGTTCCGGACGTCTGACCATGTTCGATCTCAATGCGCCCGGCCAGCCGGCTATCGCCAGCGTCCAGGTCGGCCAGGAGTCTCGGGGGCTGGCGGTCTCTCCCGACGGTAAATACGTCATGGCGGGGAACTACAACCCCGGCGGAGCCGTCCTCTGTGATGCCAAAACCCTGGAGCCCCTGAAGGTCTATCCTACCGCCAGCGTTATCGATCCCGACGGCAACATCGGACCCAGCCGCGTCGCCTACATCGCCGATACGCCTTACGCACCCTATTTCAGTTTCGCTCTCAAGGACGGCGGCCATGTCTATATCGTGGACTACAGCAAACCTGACTTCCCTATCGTGGGCGATATTCCCAATATAGGAAAGATTCTGCACGACGCCTTCGAAAACGAGGGTAAGCAGATGGGACGCTTCGTCTACGTCGCCTCTCAGGGAAGCGACCTGATGGGTGTAGTGGATCTCAAGACCAAGAAGCTCGCGGCCAAGATCTATACCGGTCCAGGCACCAAGCCCCACCCCGGACAGGGAAGCTCCTGGTACAACAAGCGCTACGGGCAGCTCAACGCCACCAACAGTATGAACGTCGGAAACGTTGTCATCTGGGATATGAACAACGAAGTGGTCGCCAATGTTCCCACGGCGGGCGGCGGACTCTTCGTCGGAACCAGCAAGGATACTCCCTACATCTGGTCCGACTGTGTCCTGGGTGGACCGGCCAACTACAATAAGGTCTACCTGATCAACAAGCAGACCCTCAAGACCGACCGAATCATCGAGGTGGGTAAAAAAGAGGGCCGCCTCATCGACGCCCATAGCGGCAAGGTCCTCCAGACCTGGGATGCGACCCAGTATCAGACCGTCAAGGGCAAAGAGGTCGACTCCAAGATCTCCAAGGAGAAGCTGGTCACCTACACCGAGAAGCACGGTCCGGCAGTCAAGAAGCCGGTACAGCCTCGGCTGCTCCACGCCGAGCCCGCCAACCATGGCAAGTGGACCTTCATCTCCGAATGGACCACCGGTCGTATTGGAGTCTACGAGTCCGAGACGGGGAAATTCGTCAAGTACATCTACAACATGACGACCCCCACCTTCACCTACTCGGTTGAGCATCGCCAGGAAGTTCCCGGGGCGTAAGTGCCGAGCCCCTGCGGGGCGTCTTTTTTGAGAGAAAGGATCCTTTCTTTGAAAAAAGAGTCGGACGGTATTGGGCGATGAAAATCTTCTTTCTTCTTATAATGCTTATTCCGGCGCTGGGCAAGGGGCAGTATCTGGACAATCATTCCTGCAAAGAGTGTCACGAGGCGATCTACGAGGAGTATGAACATTCGGCCCACTCCCGCAGCTACTTCAGCGACGAGCTGCATCGGGCCGTCGCCGATGCCGTGAGCCGAAAAAAATATGACTGCGCTCCCTGCCATATGCCCGCCGCCTCCGATCGGGCCGATCTGGTCAAGGGAAAGGCCCGGCCCGATTCAAGGGATCGGCGTCAAAAAGACGGGGTCTCCTGCTTCTTCTGCCATACGATCGCCTTTGTCAAAGAAGCGCATCGATTCAATCTCAATCTCCCCGCCCGTCAGGCCGAAGGCTACAAACCCTCCCTCTTCGGTTCGCTGGAGAATCCCGACGAGAACGACAAGCACTCTTCGCTCAAAAGCCCCATCTACTGGGCCAATGTTTGCAAAGGGTGCCATAGCCACAAACTCAACGACAACAACGTCACGATCTTCCGGGCGATGAAGCCGGGAGAGACGAGTAGCGAGTGCATCCGCTGTCATATGCCCAAAGCCCCGGGCGGGGTGGAGAAGATGAACAAACGGGGACGAAGCGAGCATTTCAGCCACCGTTTTCCGGGGATCCGGGATGCCACTTTCCGCCGGAAGGGGATAGAAATCGGCCTCTCGCTCACGGGCAAGGATCTAGACGTCATGTTGGAAAACAAGATGCCCCATCCTCTCATCATCCAACCCGCCCGGGCCAAATATCTGGTGATCGAAGTTTTTCGCGACGGAAAACGGATCTGGCGCAATTACAAAAAAGAGCCTTCCGAAGATCACCAGGGGTACTTTGCGGCACATTTCTACAAAGGGGGCAAAGAGATCACGATCCCCGCAACGGCGACGGCAACGAAGGTTCACAACCTGCCTGGAAAAAGCCGGGTTACACTGCATTATCACATTCCCGGACTGCGTCCGGGTGATAAGATCCGGGCCACATTTTACATACGTCCGGCCAAAGCTGCCTGCGCACGGTCCGTCACCCTTAGAGATGCGATCTGGAGCACGCCCTTGAAAGTCCGCAGTAGGGAGCTTGTTGTTCCGGCTGATTGACGTATGTCAAAGCTCCGGACGGAGTACTTAGGTATCCTCTAAAAAAGAGGGGGCTCGAAGCGATGAAACGAATTTTTCACCCTGTGACGGTGACGCTCCTGGTGGTGGCGCTGATCCTGGCGTTGCCGTTTCTCTTTCCAAAAAACCCCCTGAATGTTCCGTCAGATCGGATGCTGCGGCATGAAGCATTGAGTCACAACTTGCTTCCCGTTCCGAAAGATCGAAGCGGAATGCTCAAGTGGACCGATAGCGGGGAGAATCCCGTCACCGAAGCGAAAGTGGCGTTGGGACGGGCGCTCTTTTTCGATCCCCGGCTCTCGAGGGATCGAACGATCAGCTGTGCTAGCTGCCATATCTTGGGCGAAGGGGGTGACGACAACCGCCCCACGGCCATCGGTTACCACGGTCAGGCCAATCCGAAACATCTCAACTCCCCCACGGTGCTCAACGCCGCGTTGGCGAAGTTTCAATTTTGGGATGGCCGGGTGCATACGGTGGAGGAACAGGCGGGAGGGCCGATCCAGGCACCTTTCGAGATGAACATGACGCCGGAGGAAGTGGTTGCACGGCTCAAAAAGGATCCGCAGATAGTCGCAGCCTTCGAGCGGGTTTTTGGCGAGGGGAATCTAACTTTTTCCAATGTGCGAAAGGCCATCGGAGCCTACGAACGGACTCTGCTGACGCGCGCCCCTTTCGACGATTTCCTCGACGGCAACGACTCGGCGCTCTCTCCGGCGGCCAAACGGGGATTGGCGCTTTTTCTGAGCCGAGGCTGCAAGGGGTGTCATACCGGAATGAGCGTCGGGGGGCAGTTCGTCAAGCGCTTTCCTCTGCGACGCTACTTTTTCGACTATCTGGGGATCGATCCCAAGAGTTGGAGAGTCAAGAAAGACGAGATTCCCTTCGACAATGTCGGCGGATTTACCGGCAGAGGCGGCAGCTACTTCTTTCGCGTGCCTATTTTGCGTAATGTAGCGCGCACCGCTCCCTATTTCCACAACGGTGCCATCAAGGATCTGCACGAAGCAGTGCGGATCATGAGCAAATACCAGCTGGGCCGGGAGTTTACCCCAGCCGAGATCAACGACACCGTCGCCTTTCTCAAGAGCCTAAGCAGCGAGATCGTCGATTACGGATACTGAGATCGTCTTATGCGAGCGCTGCGTTGGATACTTCTTTTGGCGATGCTGCTGGCGGCAGAGAATATTCACTGGATCGGAGACTACGAAAGGGCGCGACGAGAGGCAATAGAAGCTGACAAAAAGCTTCTGCTTCTGATCACCCGGCCCGGGTGCGAAGCTTGCCGAAAGATGCTGGCGATGACGCTTCAGTCTCCAAGGTGCGTAGAAGCCGTCAACCGAAGTTTCGTCGCCGTGATCGTCGACTTCGAGGGCGATGCCAGTTACCCTATCGAGTTGTTCTACACCCAGGAGTTCCCGGCGTTTTTTTTCATCGACCCCAAAGAGGAATCTCTCCTGTCGTCTCCACTGAGCGGATACCACGACTGTGCGCAATTGCGACGACTTCTTCAGGCGGCATCCCAGAGCCGATGAGAGAGCGTTTTGATCTTTACATAAAGCGCCCCTTGTGGAGATGGGGCTTTGGGAATGTCGAGTCGCTTGAGTAGCGTCGCCTCCTCTTCGCCTTCGTAAAAGCCATGGAGAAGCTCTTCGGCAAGAGGAGAGAGTTGGCGCAGCAGATACCAGAGTTGAAGAAACTCGATGGAATAACGGTTCAAGATATGACGGCTGAAGGCTTCGAAGGAGGCGTATCCCGCCGCATCGAAATCCTCCAGGATCACGCCGAGGAGATCGCCCAGTTTTCGCAAAGGCACCGAATAGTAAAGCAGCCTTCCCGGGGCGGGATCGGGGGCTTGGAGCGCGCCGAGATAGATGCGAACTGCCCGTTCGGTAGGACCATAGAGGTTGGTGCGCAAGCCGATAAGCCCCAGATCGCTGTGGTGGTGGCGGCCGCAGCCCTTGAGACAGCCGCTCAATCCCAGGCTGATACCTCGTATTTGCAACGCATCGATGGGTAGAGCTTTGAGATCCTTTTTGACATCCCAGAGGGAGAGGGGACAGTAGCGGGCTCCGGCACAGGCGACGATCGGCGCATGCCGATCGGATTTTAGATTTTGGATTTTGGATCTTGAATGAAGGGGATCTTTCGATTGGATGTTTTGGGGGTTGAAGATCCAGAGCTCTTGATTCGGGGTGAGGCGCAGTTCGCGGTTTTGGGCCTCTTCGAGAGCCCGGCGCAGCTCGGCGGCGTCGATCTCTCCGTGCTTTCCGTAGCGTGAGATGGGGAGGAGATGATCGCGGTTTTCGCTGCTGCTGCGCATTTTGAGCTCTCCCGCTTTGGGGAGTGGGCGGCCGTATGCTTCTTCGATGAGGCGGCGCAGTTGGGACATACCGACGGCTTCGATGAGGTGAACGAGGCGGGTTTTGGAGCGGCTGCCTCTGAGGCCGTGGCGGCGGTAAACCCCGGCGACGGCGGCGAAGAGAACGGGGGCTTCCTCCAGCGGGCAGAAGATGTCGGCGTCTTGTGCCGTTTCGCTGTTTTTGCCTCCCAGGTAGAGGTTGAATCCCCAGGCTCCCCCTTTGCGGGCGAGGGCGAAGAGCAGGTCGTTGCCCCAGGGGTTGAAGGAGGGAAATTCTCGGCCGACGAGGGCGGTATTGAATTTGCGGGGGATCGTTCCGATCCAGCGGGGATTGCGGCAAAATATTTTGCTTATTTCTTCAATCAGGGGAGCGCAGTCGATTCGGGCGTCGGGGGCGATGCCGTCGAGGGAGTCGGTGACGACGGCCCGGAAATTGTCCGTCAGGGTCTGAGTGCTTCCGCATCCGATCGCATCGAAGCGTCTCCAGAGGGGGTAGATCTGTTGGGCAGAAATGTCGTGGAGTTCGATTTGCCCCCGGGCGGTCAGTAGGATCCTCAGCCCCAGCTCCTCGGCGCTTTGTGCGGCGAGGGTGAGTATTTCCCGTGACGGGCGGCCCGCATCGACGCGCAGACGCAGCATCCAGATCTCGGGGCGGAGTTTGATATTGTAGATGCCGAAGTTTTTCAGATAGAAGCGCATCGCTTCGTCGGGAGCCTCCCAGTCGAGGCGCTCCAGGCGCTG
>Ga0256841_1002112_pt1 | contig 16179 bp, 20 predicted proteins | sample 356308metaG_FD_185971 | JGI IMG/M metagenome (GOLD analysis project Ga0256841, IMG submission 185971) | Hydrothermal vent microbial communities from Mid Atlantic Ridge, Atlantic Ocean - 356-308 | ecosystem: Environmental > Aquatic > Marine > Hydrothermal vents | place: Atlantic Ocean: Mid... | reverse complement strand
ATGCGCTGAAAGAGCGTGTCGATGTGCTGGCCAAAGCCATTCTCGATGACCTCGAATGGCGGGTACATGCCGGTGTGGCGATTGAATACGGCCACTTTCACAGCGGGATCCTCGGCGAAGTTCGTGGCGTTGTGGAAGCAGCGGATGCGTCCGGCTGATCGATGGACTCATCCGGCAGGGCGGCAGCGATTGTCGCTGCAGTCTGCATCGCCAGGCCAATCACGCGATCCTCGGCCTGTTCGGTGGAGACGCCGTGAGCTTGCAGCCAGGTTTTGAACTGTGGCAGATGATCGGCGATAAACTGCTTGGCGATCAGTTCACAGACGGCTTCGGGCAATGTGTTCATCGTTCATCTCCTGTGGTATCGGCCCGCTGCCGGGCAATACGCTCGGCGATGCGCATGGCCGCTTCAACTTCCGTACAACCTTCGCGGCGAATGATCTCGGCGCGATCCGCCTTCTCATCCTTTTCGGTCTGCGCCAGGGCCAGCGCCAGCGCCGGGGGCACGTTGCGGAACAGGGCGGCCATGGCGTCGGTGAGAATCACCCCTTCGGTGTACTTACCGCCTTCCTTGCGTGCCGAGAGCAGCATCAGCCGCTGTTCTTCGGAAAGCGCCCGGAAACGGGCGATCTGCTCCACCTCGTCCTTGGGCATGACCAGACACATCCACCATTCGAGCATGTTGAGCATGCGCTGGCTGGCGTCGGGAAAATCCTCCAGGTTCTGGGTGGCGATCCAGTACCAGGCGCCGTATTTGCGCCACATCTTGGTGATCTTCACCACATAGGGCGCCAGCAGGGGGTTGGTGGTGATGATGTGGCCCTCGTCGGTGATTACCAGGGTGGGGCGCTCATCGTTCTGGCGCGCCTCGACCACGCTGTTGATGTGGTTCATCAGGGCGATGTAGGCCACGGTGAGCTGATCCTCGTAGCCTTCGCGCTGAAGAATACCCATCTCCAGGTGGGTCACGTCCACATCGGGCCAGCGGGTGCCGGGGCGGTTGAAGAAATGCCCGGCGATGCCGGAGCAGAACAGTTCCAGGGCATCGCCCATGTCCACAGCGCGCTCACGGCGGCGCGGGTCCAGGGATTCGTCCCTGGCCACCTGGCGCAGGGCGTTGGCCACATCCTCGGTCAGCACCTGGTCGCGGCCGGCCTCGCGCACGGTTTCGGCGGCGGCGATGATGGCGCGGCGGATCACCATGCGGTCGGCCCGGGACATGCGCGCTTCCTCGCGGGCGTCGCCGCCAGTGATCATGATGCGGGCGGCGATTTCCATCTCGCCGAGCAGATCCCGGGCCTCTTCCAGGTCATCGCTGTCGTCCTGGGTCTCCAACTCGTCCAGGGCATCGGGATGTACCGCGTCCGGATCGTCCAGCAGGGACAGGGCGCCGGCAAACGGGGGCAGACTCACATCTGCATTGGGCACCATGGCGACGGAATGGACGGACAGGCCCTGATCGCGCAGGTAGCTGCACAGCAGGCCGAAGCTGTTGCCGGCCTCGATGATGTAGATGCGGGGCCGCCACACGGCAAGCATCTGCAGGATCATGTACACCAGGGTGGCGGACTTGCCCGCGCCGGTGGGGCCGATAATGAGCATGTGGCCGTTCTTGCGCCGGTCGTGCTTGTTCAGCGGATCGAAGGACAGGGGTTCGCCGCCGCGATTCCAGAACAGCAGGCCCGGATGCCCGGTGCCCCGGGAGCGGCCATAGACCGGCAGCAGGGAGGTCAGGTGGGTGCCGAACATCAGTCGGGAGCGGCGCACCTTGCGATCCAGGGCGGGATCATAGTTCATGGGCAGGTTGCGTACCCAGGCATCGCAGGCCAGGGTTTCGGCCTCGCGTCCCACGGACTGCAGGCCTACCTGCAGCAGCAGGCTTTCCACATGGTTCACATTGCGCCGCAGCCGGGTTTCATCTTCGGCGCGGACATAGAAGCTCATGTAGGTGGGCACCAGGCGGTCGCCCCGGGCCATCTGAATTTCCACCTGGGAGGCGTTTTCCCGTGCCAGTACCGCCTCGGCGCCGTCGCCCACAGAAGCACGCTTCACGTTGGCCACATGCGCCCGCAGCAGATCCTGGGGCCGGCACACCAGGGTCATGGCCATGATGGTGCTCGGCGGCATGCGGTCGAATACCGCATACACCTGGTCGCCCACATTACGCTCCGCCGTGAGCACGCCGATGTCCGGGGTGCGGCGCAATGCCTGGATGGACACCGTGGTGTGGGGCATGCCGTCGAAACGCCAGATGTTGTGCTCCGTATCCGATTCGGGCACGGACAGGGTGAGCATTTCCGCAAAATCCCGCCCGAAGGGCAGGTTGTCATCACCGGGATAGGGCGCCGCATCGCCCAGGCGGTCGGGGTCGCCATCGCAAATGGGGGGTTTGGGATTGAACCACTGCACCAGCCAGTGGTACACATGCTCGCCGTCCACCACACGGGAACTGACCCCCGCCGCATCCAGGGAGGCCCGCAGTCGGCCGACCTGATCATTCAGTTGTTCCAGGGAATCATCCAGGGATTGCTCTTCGCGCTTGAACCGGCGGTAGAGCACCAGGCGGGTGCTGCGGATACGTCCGCCCCAGCGCCAGTTGGTGACGATGGTATCGTCGAAGATGCCGCCGGGGCGGCTGGTCTCGCGCAAGTGGGTTGCCATGAGGGACAGCCAGCGCTGACTCAGTTGGCTGTCCCGGATGCCGGGTTGAACATAGTCACCCAGCTGTGCGGTAACGCTGCGCAGATCAGTTTCGTCCTGGACGTAGATCTGCACCACCCAGGGGGAGGGGTCCAGCTCCAGGATGTTGGAGAGCATACCCAGCAGTCCCCGGTGCAGATCCTCCATGAACTTCGCCGGGCGGGCCTCGCAGCCCACAGGGGTCAGTTCCAGTACCGCGCCCACGCTGCGCCCGTCCTCGAGGAGAAAGGCCTGATCCTGGGGCAGGTATTCCATCCAGGGCAGCAGATCGGTGAACGACGGCGGCAGCTGATACTGACTGCGCGCCAGGCGGTCACGGGGCACGGGACGGGTGCGCGGCACGTCCGCCCGGGCGCTGGTGAAGCCAAACAGGGACATCAGGCTGTTCATGGCTGGTACAGCTCCCCCGGCAGGGCGTACTGATCCACAGGATAGAGGGGGAAGGCGGTGGCGTAGCCCGGTACCGGTGCGCCTTCGCCGCTCAGGTGCGGAAACACATAGAGCACCATCTGCGGGTTGGGCAGCAGGGGAAAGACCTGCTCAACCTCATTCGCCGCCTCGCGGGTATAGCCACGCAGATCAGCCTTGCCGGGACCGATGCTGCGGTCGAAGCCGTCGCGCCAGCGCAGGGGGTCGCTGTGGGCGCCGCTGCGTTGCATGTGTTGCGAATAGATCTGCTGCATGTCCGGCCCATTCTGGGGGATGACCTTCTCTTTGGTGGTGGAGCAGCCCGTCAGCAGCGGCAGGACCGTGAACGCCAGCAAAGACAGGAGTAGGGCAAGGGGCTTAGTCGAGATAGCCATGGCGGCCTCCAGCTTGGGTCAGACGGGCATGATGATCGAGCATCCGACCGTCGGGGTCGTAGTCGATGGGCAGGGTGCTGTCCAAGTGGACGGTGATGGGCGCGCCGGCGGCCACGAAGATGGCATCGAAGGATTGGGCCTGACGCTCCGTAAGCCAGGTGTCGATCTCCCTGGCCGCGCCGGAGACGGTCTTGCCCAGAATGTAATTGCCCTGATCACCGGTAACCGTGGATGAAGCCGTGCCGGTGGAATCCACCACGCTGGTGGTTTCAGCGGCAGCGGCGGCTTCGGCAGCGGCGGTCAGGGCCATGAGTCCGATGCGTTGGGACAGAAACCCCGGGGCGTTGGTGATGCGCTCACCCGAGACACAGGGTACGCCGAAGCGATCCGATATGTAGCCGATCTGCTTGTCATTGCGCCCGGCTTTCTGGCCGGGCTTGCGCTCGCCGAAGGTCTGTACATGACCGTCTTCGAAAACGAAGGTGGCGCTGTCGAGGGTGCCGCGCACACAGGACAGCGTCCAGTCACCGACGGCATAGCCGGACATGACGATGCCCTCCAGGCCGGGGATGTAATGACCGTTGGCCGCCAGGTTGTCCGCGCCGATCAATACCTTGATGGGCATGGGATCCTGCACCTGTCCGCCCACGGGCACCCGGCCCACCAGGGCGCTAAATGCCGTGGAGTTCATCAGGGTGGCGTTGGCGGGAATGGTATAGACCGGCTTGACCGCCGTGGCTTTTTTGCCCCGGCCCGCAGCAGCCAGGCCCGAGGTTTTGGCCGTGTTTACCGGGCGCGTATCAGTGGCGGAGGATCCGCCATGGAGCAGGGAATCGCCTGCGCCGAAAGCGGCGGTGTTGAAAGACGCCGCGCCGGAGGTGCCGGTGATGGCGCGGGTGTTGCTCAGGTCGTCGATCCAGTAGATGCCCGCGCTTGAACTCCCCTCCAGGCCCTCATAACCAAAACCCACGGGCATATCGTCTGCGGTGGGGGGTTTTTGCGGTGCGGCCACCAGTTTGGAGACTTTGCTGCGCAACTGCTCCAGCTGCGCCGTCATCGAGGAAAGGACGGTGTTGTCCTGTTGTGCGGCCCGGTTGTACTCGTTGGCCAACTCGTTGCGAACCCGGGAAACCACCCGTTCTTCCTGCACCTGGGCGTTTTTGTTGGCTTCGCGCAGGCGCTGGTTTTCTTCGGTCAGTTGTTTGGTGTGTTCGGCCAGGGCGGCCACCTTGGCGGACAGGGAGCGCACGGTGTCGGCAGGGGTGTCGGCGTCGGGTGCCGGCGCCTGGGGCAGGCCGGTCATCATCTCGGGCTGGGGAGCGCGTTGGCGGCTCTTGAGTACCACAGCGATGGCGATGGCCAACACGATCACGCCGATGATGGGAATAATGCGGTTCATGGTCATGGCGCAGGTGCCTCCTGGTGTGCCGCCTGCCAGGGTGCCATGGCCTTGGTAAAACGGCGATTGGAAATCAGGTACACGGTGGTGGTATCGGTCTCATCGCCGGCGGCGCCCAGACGCGCATGCTGAAAACTGGCGGCGCGCCAGCGGCCGCGCAGGTCGCGTGGATCCAGTACCACCGGACGATCCAGCAAATTGCGCAGCTTCACCGCCGTGACCCACAGCGCGCTGCGGAATCCTTCGGCGCGCCAGCTGGCCACTGGTGTGGCCAGTACCTGCGCGCCCCGCACCAGGGCCACCGGGCCGCGATCTGGCAACGGGGACTGGAAGATAGCGCCGCCGCGAGGGATCAATCGGGGCGGCGCATACAGGGACTGGGCGGCATGGCGCACCAGGGCCACATAGCCCACCGGCTCGGGCCTGTCCTGTTCCACCATTGCTGACCCGTACAGGTCCTCATCATCCCTGGCATCCGTGCTGTCGGTCCCGGTTCCTGTGGTTGTGAGGATTTCCAGGGGGCCGGCGACGGGAAAGCGTTTGTCGGCGGCCAGATCCAGCAGCACGGCGGGGCCGTTGCCGGTTTGCACGATCATGCGCGTGGCGGCAAAGGGTTCTTTCGCCAGCAAATAGAGATGACCATCGAGGACCTGTACCCGCAACCACGGTACCGGGCCGCCCAACAGGCCGCTGCGCAACTGATTTTTACCGGGGAAGCGGATGATCTGTTCCTGGTTCAGGGGCAGATCCACGCGGATGGGTGTGCCGCGCCAGACCCGGCGATCGACAGTAGCACCGATGGCAGGCAGGTCTGGCGCGGCGGTATCTGTATCTACCGGTGCCGATGTCAGCGCCAGGGCGCCAACCGGCAGGATGCTGCTCAGTGCCAGACAGATGACAAGCGCGGTTTTCATGGTGTTTGCTCTCCCTCTTTCGGTTGCTTCAGTTTGACCGGCCCGCCATCGGCAAAGCCGTCGAGCGCCAGCCCCCAGGGATTGCGGTCGCGATCCACGTCGTAGCGGATCACCCGCAAGGGATAGCGCACGCGGTTTTTTTTCACTTCCATGCCGGACACGGATTCCTCGATCACCGCATCGATGGTGACGGTCCACACGCCGTCCGCCACGGGCTTCACCCGGCTTTCCTCATACATGGCGCCCGGATCCTCGAACAGGGCGCGCACCCGGCTGCTCAACTCCCCCTGGTGCCCCCGGCGCTGCATGTCGCGCAGCAGATCCGCACGAAAGGCCGGTGTGACATAGGCCGCGAACCGGTACAGGTTGCTGGCGTAGTCCTTGGCGCCATCCTTGGGCCAGCGGTTGAGCTGTTGCCAGATATAGAAGGCGAACGCATAGGCATTGGGCGCCGGGACGTCGCCCACGCGCATCGAGGTGCCCGAGGACAGATCCGGTGGGATATGCACGGTGATGTCGTTAGGCGCCTGGGACCAGCCATGGAAGGCGTAGGCCAGAAACCCGGCAAGCAGCATGATGACCAGCCACAGGCTGGTGACATGAGCGCGGGCGTTGTCGATTTCGTGTCGGTAGCGCGACATGGTGATTACCTTTTATGCAGCGTGAGGGCAGCGCCCGAACGGGCGCGACCGATGGACCAGTAGCCGCTGCGCAGCATGAAGGCCCGCCCGCCGAACAGGCGCTGCAGGAGTACGGCGAACATCACCTGATAATGTCCCTGGGGCCGCCCGCGCTTGAGTCTGCGGAAGATGATGGAGCCGATGTACATGCCGCACATGAACAGGAAGCCGGTCAGGGACAGGGCCACACTGCCCAGGCCGAAGGCGAAACTGACCAGCAGGATCAGCGGCAGCAGCACCAGTCCGGTGGTCAGGGATACCAGCAGCAGCTCCGATGTGGTCAGTCCCAGGATGGCGGGTGGCTCCCCGTCCACACGGTCGGCGAGCACCCCGAAGGTCTGGGATTGCGCGGGATTGTCCTGTTCCGGCGTCATGGATCAGGCGATGATCGTGGTGGCCTGGGTCAACAGGTACGTGCCAAAAGCGATGCCGGCGGCGCTGGCCAGGCCGATCTTGGCCACGTCCCCGACAGTGCCCTTGTTGGTCAATACCTGGGTGACGGCCCAGATCATGCCGATGGCGCCGATGATGAACAGCACTACGCCCACCACCAGGATGCCCACTTCCGAGGCATCCTCGAACACGCCTTCAAACCAGGAAATGGCGTCATTGTTGGCCGGGGTGGTGGATGGGGTTGGCGGCGTAGGCACCACCGCCAGGGCCGGCCCAGCAAGCGTCATTGTGCTCATTGCAGCGCAAAATGCCAGGTAATGGTCATGTATGGTTTGTTTCAGTTTGGACAACATGGTTTGATCCTCCGATCAGTTTCAGTTACAAAAGTCCCGCAAAAACCGGCGCGGGTATCCGGTAAAACAGCATCACAACACCAGCCACATGGCGATGGCGATCAGCGCCGAGGCGCGCAGGCCGATCCAAATCAGGTCCATGCCGCCCGCGTTGGCGTTGTCGCGGTACAGCGCAGACAGCGCCCGCGTGATCAACCAGGCGGCCCAGATGAACAAAAGCACCAGCAGAATACTGGCGAACAGCGTGGACACATCTGCGGGCGCATGACCGCCATTGGCGGCGCTGAAGGCATTGGCCTGCTGTGGCGACATGGGGATTACCGCCGGTAGTCGCCGCGCAGGGGCGGATAGGAACGGGGCTGGGCCTGATCAGCGGTAGCGTGTTCGATCAGACCTTCGCGGATGCGCGCCAGATCCCGGCGCAGCCAGTCATAGCGGAAGCGGATGCGTGCCGACTTGTCGGCCTGCTCCTCGGCGGCATCGACCAGGGGCGCCAGGGCGTCGATCTCCTGGGCCAGGCGCATCAGGGTTTCACGTTCCGTATCGTCAGCGCCGGCAATGCCTGTGCTGCCGATCAGTAGCGCAAAAGCGTAAAGCAGTGGGCGTTTCATGGTTCCTCCTTCAGGCATTTCTTCAGTCTCGCCACTGTGAGTGCCGCCGGCAGGCCCAGCAGTGCGGCGAGTATCGGTCGGCCGGACAGGGCCAGACCGGCAATGGCGAGCATAAAAATCAGGGACAGGGTGTTTGGTTTCATGACCTCTCCTACAGGTATTTCTTGAATGTGGCGACCGTGAGCGTCACCACCAGGCCGATCAGTGCCGCGAAGGGCAGAATGGAAAAGGCGGGGTGAATGCTCCAGGGCAGTGACAGGTAGAACACCCACACCGAAATAAACAACGGCCAGATCCAGCGTTTGGTGTGGTGGTACAGAAAACTCGATTCCCGGCCGCCGCCCCAGCGGCGCAGGTCGCGCATGACCAGGCCGTCCAGGGTGCCCAGCAGCACGGCAAGGCCGAAGGCGGGCATGGCCAGGGTGAGTACCGCCAGACGCACGGCGAACACCTGGGTGATGTTGGCGGCGGCGCTGACGAACTGGGACACGGCGACATAGAAGTCATGCAGATCGCTTATCCAGGAAGAGCCCCCCGGCGGCGGTGGGGCTGCCAACCACAGAACCAGGGCTTCCAGCCCGGTTTTCTGCCACAGCCAGTGATAAATCGTATCGGCAAAGGATTTGGCATAGGCGGCGGTGTCAGAGACTAACAGGGTGTGACGCAGATCGCCCGACAAATAGCCCAGCTCGTTGCGCAGCATGTCCAGGCTGTGTCCGGCGCCTTCGTCGGGCCACCAGAACACCATGCCCACCCATTCCACGAGGATGGAGAAGATCAGCGCCAGTATCAGCCAGTACAACAGGCGCAGCAGCGAACCCAGGACGCCCGGCGTGGTTTCAGCGGCCTGACGCCCGCCGTGGGCGGGTGCATTGCCCTGACGCGCCTGTGCGCTGCTGGTCATTGCTCACCTCCGGCGGCGTCTGACGGGTCGTCGAGGGGTATCGCATCTGCGATGGACGCCGGATCTGTTACCGAGGACAGTCCTGTGGCGGACAGTTTCGCGCCCCCATCGATCCACCATTGTTCCGAGGTGCGGTAGCGGGCGCGCATGTCGGCGGCCATGGCGCGCAGATCCTCCGGCAGCTCATCGTCTTCATTCGCTGGCAGGGGCAGGCGCAGTTTGAACAGCTGACCGCCATTGATCAGGGCGAAGGCCTGGCCCTTGGGCAGGGACACCAGATCTGAGTTGTGAATCAGGGGAACCCGCTGGGTGGTGATCTGATCCCGGGTCATGGACGTGAACTCAACACCTGAGCCGGGTTGTGAAGAGTCGGTGGCCGCCGTCATGATGGTCATCAGGCGGATCTCGGTATCCTTGAGCTGGTTGGTGAGGATTTCCGCCGTCTCCGGGTTCTTGACCCGCAGCATGATCAGATTGTTGAGGTTGCCCTCCACTTGGCTGGCGCGGGCCTTGTTGCCGAATTTCACCTCCACGTCCGCCCAGGTCTGGGTGTAAACCGTTACCTGAAACAGGGCGCCGCCAGCCTTGTTGAGCAAAGGCACGAACTCGGGACCCACCAGTTCGTTGAACTCATCCGCATGGATGCACACCCGGCGCGTGGGCATCTGCAACGACGGCAGGCCGTGATCCAGGCCGTGTTTGTAGATTCGCCCGGCGATGGAGGTCAGGTCGGCGAACATGGAGTTGCCCACCGCCGCCCCCACCTCGGCATCGGACAGGGCATCCAGGCCCACATAGACGATGCCGCCCTCGCGGATGATCTTGTACCAGTCGATGATGGGGCGCTCATCCTCCATGTCGTCATAGTCCGGGGCCAGCAGCTGACCGATCTCGCCGGAGGTGAGTTTCTCGATCAGTGGCAGCAGATTGGAAGTGAGCTTGTCGAAGTAGGTCTTGTCGTATTCGAAGGCGCTGCGCAGGCCATCGGCCACCGGGTCATACAGCCCGTTTTCCTTGGTGTAACCTACCAGGGCCAGGGCGTGACGGTCGCGCCCGCGCAAAGCCATGGGCAGGGACTTGAAGTAACCGTCATTGGCCTCCAGAGCGCGCACGCCGGCACGCCAGTCCTCGGGGCCTTTGTCATCCAGCCACCAGTGGAAATACTCCACCAGCAGGGGTTCGATGTGCGTCACATAGCGGGCGATGAGGGGATAATCGGGCTTGCGTCCCAGTCCCAGCAAAGCGCGGGCCACCACATTGGAGAAACGCCAGGCGAACTCGCGGAAGGCCGCCGAGTTGCCCTGGTCGGGCAGCTGTCCGGCGATACGGCTGGCCACCTCGGTCACCCGGCCAAACTCGCCCACGGGGTTGTAGCGGGAAGACAGATGGGGATAACCCAGGTGAAAGACATGGAAGTGATCCAGGCGCCCGGCGCGCCTGGCTTCGCTGTAACAGCGGCGCATCAGGTCGGCATCGCCCTTGGGGTCGAAGACGATGGTCACGTCCCCCCGGCGGATGTCCTGGGCGATCATCAGCTCCGCTTGGCGGGTCTTGCCCACGCGGGTGGTGCCCAGCACCAGGGTGTGTCCGAAGCGCTCGGCCAGGGGCAGGGTGACAGGTCCCTCACCCTCGAGCAATCCCACCGCATGAATGGCGGGGTCGCCACCTACCGGCGGCAGGGGCCGCAGGGGGTTGAGCCAGTAATCCTTGCGTGTGTAGCGCCACAGCCAGGCCAGCGCCCGGGTGCGTTCGTAGCGGTATTCCAGGGCGCGGATGGTCTGGTATGTCCAGGGCATGGTCAGGAACTTCTGGGCATCTGGGCGCTGGGCGTCGTTGAGGCGCTGGGTGTGGCGCTGATCCCAGCGGAAGCCCAGTCCCAGGAACAGGTAGTGATCGGATACCGGAATCTTTTTCGTATGCATCACATAGCGAGGCAGGCGACGCAGGGAACGCTGATAACGGCGGATGCGCCAGGCCTGCTGGCCCCGGTACAGCGCCAGGAAGCCGAACAAGCCGGCGGCAGTCCAGGCCACCCCCGGGGTCATGAACAGCGCCCAGGGCGCCAGCACACAGATCCCGGCGCTGAGAGCGGCGGTGCCAGCGGTCCAGGCTTCCACAGGGGGGCGCAACAGCGCTTCGATGGGATGATCGCTCATTGCTCGATCCACTCCGGCCCGATCAATATCGGGTAATGGGTCAGCCCGAAATGCCGGGCCAGCATGGCGCCGCTGCCGGCGGCCAGCTGCAGCTTGCCCGCCACAGCCCGCACTTTTTCAATGTCGGTCTCGCCGTTGGCCTGTACAATCAGACCCACGGCACCGATATGCATCAGCCGCTCCCGGTGTTCGGCCAGCCAGGCCAGGGAGCGTTCATCCGCCCCCACCAGGAACAGGGGGCGCGGCAGTACGGTACCGGCCTTGCCAGTGGCGATGCGCGTCTGTACACCTGGTGTCAATCCCGGTGATTGAATGACCGAGCGCTGCTGCAGCGCCTGGCTCATGATCGGTTCCAACGGTGGGTTTTCCGGCGGTGCGGGAAGTGCTGTGTCATCATCCAGGCCGGATGCCTGGAGCAGGGGCGCCAGGGGCTGGGTGTCACCACTGTTATACAGCACCTTCAGGGGTGGCGGCTCTGCCGCGCCGAGCGGGTATGACCACAGCCATCCAATGACGACGAACACTATGGCTGTTGCAGCAAGCCATGCCTGACGAGCGCTCATCCCAGCCTCCCGTACCAGCGCAGCACGCGCTGGCGGTACGCCCTGGCCCGTGCCGGCGTGCGTGAATGATAGCGGCCCACTGCCTGCCACCAGTCCCCGGTGGCTTCGTATTCCTGTCGCAGCACCCGGGCGCCGGCGCGCAGGTTCAGCCACGGATCGAAAGCCTGTTCGGGATCGCCGAGTTTGCTGCGGTGGTATTTCCAGTTCACCTGCATCAGCCCAATGTCCGGCGTGCGTCCCGCGCCAACCAGTTCCTGCAGACGCGCATCCGCTTCGGCGCGATTGGAAAAATACAGGGCTTTTCCCTCAAGATTCAGCGCCCAGGGCCAGGGCAGGAAACGCCCGTCCCCGGCGGCTCGCCCGCTCTCGGTCAGGGCAATGGCAAACAGAATGCCGGCGGGCACCTGGTATTCCCTGGCGACCTGCACATAGGCGGGTGGCACGGCCAGGGTTGCTCCAGTTTCTACTGCCTGGCACATGATTGGCTGCAGCATCAGCGGGGCGGCCAGTATTGCAACAGCGCCCCTCATGGTGCTTCCCCCTGTGCTGAGGCGGCGACAGCCGATACGGGTACCAGTTGTTTGCCGTTGCGCACAAATGTTTGTGGCAGGGCGTTGGGATTACCGCCGTACAGGGCGAACAGATCGCTGCCCTGATTCAGGGTGATCTGTTTGCTGATAACGCTCTTCGGCTGGATGCCCGCTTGGCGGGCAAAAGCGCGGATGGCATTGGCATCGCTGGTGTTGGTGACGTAGATGTCCAACCCGGCAATGTCGCTGCGACTGGCCAGCGCACGGGTGCGCGGCAGGCAATCCGTACAGGCGGGATCGGTGGATACGAACAGGGCAAGGCGCTTGCCCCGGGTGTCCGTGATCTCCGGAATGGTCCCGCCCGAGCGTGGCAACTTGGCGGGATCGAACATGGGGCGACCGAGACGCTTCCAGGCCGCTTGTACCTCGTACTCGAAAGCCAGCACCCGTTCCGTATCCTCGTACATCAGGCGCACCAGACGGTCGGCGTATTGACGCCGTTCCTGGGGGGAGCGTGCATGGATGCCCAGTACCTCCAAAGGGGAGATATTGGTCACCGAAAAAGCCCCTCGCGGGCCAGCCAGCAAGCTCTCGTAACGGGCATATTCTGTGGCATCCACACCCCACTGTTCCTGCGCCTGCCGCAACGTGTCATGGCGCCCGGTGGTGGTGATTTCCGTATCACCAATATCTGTGGTGCCGGCCTCCGAAGCGGTGCGCTGGGACGCCAGGGGAGTGCCTGTGACCCCAAAGGCAGCCGTTGCCACGAGCAGCAGCAGTGAAACGCGGTTCACAACAGGCCTCCAGGGCGGCAATGGCTGCCGTCCGGCAACAGATACACGCGATCGCGCCAGGGGCGGGTAAGGTCGCGCACCCGGTAGGGGGCATCCGATGGCAGACAAGCCGGGAACGCTGCGGATGTGAGAGGGTCGGTCTGTCCGGTACTGCCGGTAACCGGTGATGTGCCAACAGATGGACTGGTCGTGGCAGCATCGCCCGTCGAAGCGGAAGGGGTGGACAAGAATGTGCTGCATCCCGTGGCGCCGGCGGCAACCAGGAAGAGTGGGAGCAAACGCCAGTGCCGGATCCTCACTGCCTTACCTCCGCCACCGCCTCGCGGCCATTACGGCGAAAACGTACCTGGCCGCTGGCAGGATCAGCGCTTACCAGCCGCCAGCCCGCCAGGGCATCGCCGATGCCGATAAACTGCTTGTCCTGTCCCGAGCGCACCACCACCGACGGCGCGCCGTCCCACCAGTCGATGGATTCGATGCGAAACGGCAGGGCGACGCCGCGCCGTTTGGCGCCGGCGTCTCCGTGGAGTTCTTTCCAGTTGTCCCGGGAGCGACGATCCAGGCGCGCCAGGCGGCTGTCGAATTGCTGCAGCCGCGCCTCGATGGCGGCCAGTGCTTCGGCATTGTCCGGCTGGCTTGTGGTATCGATGTTGCCGGACAGGGCGGTAATGCTGGTCTCTATCTGTGTCAGGCGGACCTGTATGTCGTTCGACAAGCCTGCTGCTTCACGTTGCCAGGCGGCTTGCGCCTCAGCCAGGGCCTCTTCGAGGCGGGTCAGCCGTTCCTCGCTGACCGGATCTGATCCGGGCGCAGGCAGGTTCATTGTTGTGGCGGGAAGTTGCTCCGCAGGGGCGGCAGGGAGCGGCCCTTCCAACGGGATGCCGGTGGTTGCAAGCGCATCGCCGCCGCCTACCGGCATTGCCGCCTCGCCGACGGGATCGGCAGCTGTTTCTGCAGCTGGCTCCTTCGGCGAAAACACCAGGCCCTTCAGGGCCACGCCCGCGCCCACCATCACGATCAGCATTACAGCAACCACCAGCACTTTGGTCGTGGTGCTGTTGCCTGCTGAACCGGCCTGCGAATCGTTATCCTCCGGGACAGCGCTGTCGAGATCGGGCAGGCCGGATACCCGGCTTTCGTCCAGGGTGGCGTGTTTCGAAGTCATGTGTCTGTCTCCAGCATTGGTGTCCTTCCTTCGGGTATCACCCGCTCCATGGCCACAAACGGAAGCGGCTGCGCTTGTCGATCTGCGCTCGCAACCGAACCAGGTATGTCAGCGCCTGTTCCCGATCGAGGATCTCGCTTGTACCTTCCAGGTAGTTGTCCACCTTCAGGCGTGTCTGGTAGTGGTCGAGCTTCCAACCCCCCGTGTCCTCGCGGGCGAGCGCTGACTGTTGGGGCGTGAAGTGAATCGGCAGCTCATGAGCGTGGGCATAACCGACCAGTCCCAGGTAATACTGGTAGAACGCCCGATCGACCTGGTGCTGGACGATGGTGACGCCATGTAACATGACCCGGCCCGAATAATGGAAATCGAATTTGGCGATACAGGTACGGTGATTACCGTCGATCGAGACGTAGTAGTGGAGGCCGTCCAGGGTGACAAAGTGCATCGATGGCTTTTTCCGCCCAGCGTCCTGGTAGTAGCCCGGGTTGGAGCGGTGCAGTAGCAGGTTGCTGTCCATGTGCTTGCCGCCATTGAGAAATGCCAGCCAGCTTTTTCCCTGGTAGTCGGGATCTTGGGTACCGACTACGCGATGCACATTGATCGAGCCCTGATCACACCAGTAGGTGGCTGTGATAAAGGGTTCCAGGCGATGAAACTCCGCACCGTCCCAGGCTTTGATTTTCTCACCAGCCCAGTGGGGCGGCTCTTTGTTGGCACGATCCACCAGGGAGGGAGCCGCAACATCGATTGCTATTGACTGATCCACCATCACCCGCCCCTGGCCACGCGCCCGATGTCTTCGGCAAGATGGCGCTGCACATCAGCGGGGTCGCCCAGCTTCTCCCAGCCGTCCGTGCCCTGACACCAGGACCAGCGGATCTGTGTGCCGTGATCTGCCCGCTCGATGTCCATGGTCAACCAGACCCGGTTGAGGCCGTATACATTCGATGGCCAGGCGACGTCTTCACTCATGGAGTAGCGCACGCCAGGCAGGGTTTCATGACGATATTTCGTATAAGGCAGTGCTTCCGGATAGGGATAGGACTTCTCTGCCTCCTTGGGCGTGTTGAAGCCAAAGAAGCGCTTGATGCGTACATAGACCGTATCGGGGTCGGTCTTGGGTAACTGCAAGGACTGCATGACGGTTCGGCAGCTGCGCCTGGTTTCTGTCAGCACATAGCGGTCGCGCCGGGCCTGCTCCCGGGCGGCGCGTTCTGCCTTGTGTTGCTTCGCCCATTCACCGGCGGCTCGGTCGATCTCCTGGATGGATTCGCAACCGGTGGCAAGAAAAGCCATCAGACCCGCAAGCAACAGCAGGGGAAGCTGCAAACGACGAAAGCAAAGGGCGGCGCGTTTCATGGGCGGTCTCCGAGAATGGCCGCATACCGGGGCTTGATTTCGCACGAAAGCAGCCGGTGTACCGGATCGACCACCACGTCATAGGCGGAACCGCACAACACCTGCACGGCATCGACCAGAGGCACCGGCCCCAGCTGACGCTGGGTTTCGGGCAGCGGCAGGGCCAGCAGCGTTACCAGGGAAGGGTCGGCATTGGCCGGATCCACCTGGCGCCAGCCGCTGCGTGCCAACAGGTGTTCAAGGGCTTCGCCCACTGAGTGGACAGCGCGGGGGAAGCGCAGGCGCACCAGGGTCTGCAGCGGATCGCGTTGCGCGGCGCTGGCCACAGGGGCAACCATGGAATAGCGTCCTACCCGCAAGGGATCCGTGTCTCTGGAGGTAAGACCTGTGGCCGGGTGACCGCCTTTAACAGATGGCATGTTATTTGCATTATTTTCATCGGTCGCCGTTATGTCGACCCGGCGCATCTGCGCCCGCCGGCCCGGAGCGGACACGCTGGCGCGGGTGCCGATCTGCAACAGCTGTGAGGGATAGCCTGCCTCGACCAACACCTGGCGCACGGCCTCGGCACGGCGTTTTGCCAGGTCGGCGTTATAGGCGCCGGGGCCAAGGTCGTCCGTATAGCCGGTCAGGCGCAGGCCGTGCCTGGGGGATGGGGTTTGCGCCAAGCGGGCCACCGCTGCCCGGTCGGCCTGGGAAAGCTGATCCGAGTCGAAACGGAAAAAAACGCTGTGCAGGGGCTGGAGGTTGTCGTTCTGCGTCAGTGCGAAAGTGTGTCCCGTGAACAACCACAGGATCGCCAGTGCCAGAAGGAATCGTTGTGTGTTCATTGTCAAAATCCATGCGCTCCTG
>Ga0256841_1002111_pt1 | contig 16181 bp, 10 predicted proteins | sample 356308metaG_FD_185971 | JGI IMG/M metagenome (GOLD analysis project Ga0256841, IMG submission 185971) | Hydrothermal vent microbial communities from Mid Atlantic Ridge, Atlantic Ocean - 356-308 | ecosystem: Environmental > Aquatic > Marine > Hydrothermal vents | place: Atlantic Ocean: Mid... | reverse complement strand
TAAATTCCCTTATCAGCCTGTCAACTAAAATTTCGAGGTGGAGTTCCCCCATACCGGAAATAATAGTCTGTCCCGTTTCCTCATCAATCCTCATCCGAAAAGTAGGATCCTCATCGGAGAGCTTCCTCAACGATTCGATAAGTTTATCCTGATCAGCTTTACTTTTCGGTTCGATAGCCACATAAATGACAGGATCCGGAAATTCCATAGATTCAAAGGCAATAGGATATTTCATATCGCATAAAGTCGAACCCGTAGTCGAAAATTTTAGACCGGCGGCGGCAGCTATATCCCCAGCCTTTACCTCTTTCAAATCGTGCCTCTTATTGGCGTGCATCTCCAAGAGCCGAGAGAGCCGTTCCTTCTTACCCGAAAGTGTGTTCAAAACCGTTTTACCAACCTGAACCCTACCGGAATAAACCCTGAAAAACACCAACTTATCGAAATAAGGATCGGTCGCAACCTTAAAAACGAGAGCGGAAAATGGAGCGTCCTGATCCGTTTGCCTGATTTCCTCGTTGCCGTTTTTGGGGTTTATACCGACAACAGGCGGTAGATCATTCGGCGCGGGCAGATAATCTATAATTGCATCCAAAAGCTTCTTAACGCCCTTATTTTTCAGGGATGACCCACAGAGCACCGGAGTAATCTTCGATTGCAGCGTTCCCTTTCTTATCGCCCTTCTTATATCCTCCGCTCTAATCTCTTTTTCATTCAAATAACAATCCATCAGCTCATCGTCAAACTCCGAAACCGCTTCCAATAATTCCTTGCGGGCTTTTTCCGCCGCAGCGAGATAATCTTTCGGAATCGGGGAATCGATAAAAATATCGCCCAACGAATCCTCATCATAGGTTCTGAAAGTCATCTCTACTAAATCAATCATCCCTACGAAATTACCTTCCGCCCCGACCGGAATTTGAATCGCTACGGCTTCCGTAGCTAACCTCTTCCTCATCATAACCAACACTCTATCAAAATCAGCGCCGATTCTATCCATTTTATTTACATAAGCGATTCGGGGGATATGATATTTGTCCGCCTGTTTCCAAACCGTTTCCGACTGTGGCTCAACACCGCTGACGGCACAAAAAATAGCCACCGCACCATCCAAAACTCGTAAACACCTTTCAACCTCGGCGGTAAAATCAACATGCCCGGGAGTATCGATAATATTGATTTGATGCTCCTTCCAAAAACAGGTCGTCGCCGCAGAAGTAATGGTAATACCACGTTCCTTTTCCTGCGCCATCCAATCCATCACGGCGGCACCGTCATCGACTTCGCCTATACGGTGAGTCTTACCCGTATAATACAGGATCCTTTCGGTCGTAGTTGTTTTTCCGGCATCTATATGAGCCATAATTCCTATATTTCTGAGCCTTTCCGGCCGCACGCCTTTGGGCATAATTCTACCAAAATCAATTCTACTTTAAGTTGCATTTCACCGTTAAATCGGGTATCTGTCAAAAAATACCCACTCTTCCCGAATTACTCGGGTAAATTTAATTACTAAAAAATTTTATTTTATTTACAGTTCGAGGCAAGACCTATAACAAAATATCGATATAACCACCTCACAACAGAGTTCCAAGCTAAACCGATTACCACCTGAAATGGGCGAAAGCCTTATTGGCTTCAGCCATCCTGTGGGTATCGTCTTTTTTCTTGATAGACTCGCCTTCGTTGTTAAAAGCCGCAATTAGTTCCGCCGCCAATTTATCAGCCATGTTTTTACCGGACTTCTTTCTCGCAAAATTAATAATCCATCTTATCGCCAAAGCGGTTCTTCTGCCGGAACGGACCTCAACGGGAACCTGATAATTGGAACCCCCAATTCTTCGCGATTTGACTTCCAAATACGGCTTTACATTATTAACAGCTTTTTCAAATACCTCAATCCCCGGCTGTTTGGTTTTATTCTCAATCTGCTGCAAAGCATCATAAAAAATCCTCTCAGCAACCGAGCGCTTCCCACGACTGAGCAGGTTATTTACAAACCTCGTCGCTAATTCACTATTATATTTGGGATCGGGGACCCTTTCCCTTTTTTGTACCTTCTTCCTTCTGGGCAAATTTATGCTCCCGAAAACTTAAACATTTACTTTTTAGGCCTTCTCGTACCGTATTTACTTCTGCTTTTCTGACGATCATCGACCCCAGCGGTATCTAAGGTTCCCCTTATGATATGATACCGCACTCCGGGGAGATCCTTAACACGCCCCCCGCGTATCAATACCAACGAGTGTTCCTGAAGATTATGCCCCTCGCCCGGAATATAGGCGGTAACTTCAATACCGTTGGTAAGGCGGACACGAGCCACTTTCCTTAAAGCCGAATTCGGCTTTTTAGGTGTGGAAGTATAAACACGGGTACACACGCCCCTCCTCTGAGGGGAATTTTGTAAAGCGGGTGTTCCGCTTTTAACCTTTATGGTTCTTCGACCTTTTCTTATTAATTGATTTATAGTCGGCAATACATCTCCACTAACTCAAAAAATTATACAGATTAACAATATAAATAAATAAAATTCTATGTCAAGAGATTTATGGAGCAAATTTGACCTTTTCTTTTTCGTCTCCGGCAATTTCTTCTTCCTCCGGAACTATCACTTCGCTCTTCCTATATACCTCCAATCCCGTCCCCGCGGGAATAAGCCGTCCAATAATCACATTTTCCTTCAGTCCCCGCAGAGAATCGGTTTTCCCTTGAATAGCCGCTCCGGTAAGCACCTTTGTCGTTTCTTGGAATGAAGCCGCAGAAATAAAGCTTTCGGTCGATAAAGCCGCTTTTGTAATACCCATCAAGATAGGTTGGAATGTGGCTGGGTCACCACCTTCGGCTATAACTCTTTCGTTCTCTTCCTTAAAAGTTATTTTATCGACCTGATCACCCTCAAGGAAACTCGTATCGCCTATATCCTCAACCCTGACTTTCTGCAACATCTGGCGAACTATAACTTCGATATGCTTATCGTTTATCTTTACACCTTGAAGTCGGTAAACCTCCTGAATCTCATTCACGAGGTATTCCTGAACGGCATTCACCCCATTTATCCTTAAGATATCATGCGGATCAACAGGACCCTCACATAAGCGGTCTCCGGCATATACTCTATCTCCCGGGTGGACCCTCAAATGCTTTCCTTGCGGAATTAGATATTCTTTTTCATCCCCCTCATCGCCCGTGACGATAACCTGCTGCGAACCCCGGATGAATTTCCCAAAAGTTACGATCCCATCAATTTCCGATACAACCGCCGGATCTTTGGGACGGCGGGCTTCAAAGAGCTCCGCCACACGCGGTAGACCGCCGGTAATATCTTTTGTTTTAGCTATTTCTCTAGGGATTTTCGCAATAATCTGTCCGGCTTGCACTTTATCGCCATCGTGCATCTCCAAATTAGCTCCGGTCGGCACGCTATAATCTATCAGCGATTTACCACTATCGCTTAAAATGTAAATCTTCGGATGGCGGGTTTTTTCCCGCTGTTCGATAATAACCCTCTGCCTCAAACCCGTCGTCTCATCCAATTCCTCACGGAAAGTTACATTTTCAATTATATCCTCAAATTTTAATGTCCCGCTTTTATCCGCCAAAATATAATTAGAGTACGGGTCCCACTCGAAAAGGACAGTCTCCCTATCGACCTGATCACCGCTCGCCACATTTAACTTCGCGGAAAAAGGAACCGTATATTTACTTCTCACTCTCCCCTCCTCATCCTCAATAAACATTTCCCCTTTCCGACCCAAAACGATTTTGCTCTCTCCCAACTTAACGGCTTTTATATCCTTAAAAACGATTTTCCCTTCGCTTTTCGCCATCACCTTAGATTGCTCAGTAATTCTTGCAGCCGTTCCGCCGATATGGAATGTGCGCAGGGTAAGCTGCGTACCGGGCTCGCCGATGGATTGCGCCGCTACCACCCCCACAGCTTCCCCCAAATCGATCATCTTATTCAAAGCCAAATTTCTGCCATAACACTTTGCACAGACACCCCGCCTTGATTCGCAAGTTAAAACAGACCTAATGAGCACAGATTCTATATTCGACTCTTCAATCGCTCGGGTTGCCTCCTCATCTATCATTTCACCCGATTTGACGATGACATCCCTACTTATCGGATCGATAACATCCTCTAAAGCCACGCGACCCAATACACGATCTCCCAGCGATTCTATTACCTCTTCCCCTTCTTTCAAAGCCGTGATATTTAAACCGAGAATTGTCCCACAGTCCTCCTCGGTTATGATTATATCCTGAGAAACATCAACCAAACGCCTGGTTAAATAGCCGGCATCGGCTGTCTTTAACGCAGTGTCCGCCAACCCCTTTCTGGCACCATGGGTGGATATAAAATATTCCAAAACAGTCAAGCCTTCACGGAAATTAGCGACAATGGGCGATTCGATAATTTCCCCGACCTGCCCGGTCATTTTCTTCTGAGGTTTCGCCATCAATCCACGCATCCCGGCTAACTGGCGTATCTGGTCCTTTGAACCCCTTGCCCCCGAATCAGCCATCATAAATACGGGATTGAATCCTTCTTTATCCTTCGATAAAGCCGTAAACATCGCCTCCATAACATCATTACTGGTCTGAGTCCAAGTATCTATGACCTTATTATATCGCTCCCCGTTTGTAATTATTCCCTTCTCATATTGTTTTTGGATACCTTCTATTTCCTTATAGGCTTTATCAATCAGTTCACTTTTTTCTTTCGGGATTATAATATCATCTATCCCGACCGTCAGTCCACTTTGGGTGGCATATTCAAAACCTATATCCTTCAATCTGTCAAGAAACTCCGCTGTCTTCCCTGTCCCATAAAGACGATAACATTCACCTACAAGCTTTGCGACAGAACTCTTATCCGCCAACTTATTAAAAAAGCCCAGACCGTCAGGAATTATCTGGTTAAATATTACCCTGCCGACTGTGGTTTCAAGCATCTCTTCGGTTTCAGGCATCCTCAATTTAATTTCGGCATGCAAATCCACAACCCCGTAATTATAGGCCGCTATCACTTCATCGGCTCCATAGAACAATTTGCCTTCACCCTTAACATTCTTTTTAGCCTTCGTAAGATAATAGCAACCGATTACCATATCCTGAGAAGGCGTAGCAATAGGTTTTCCTGAAGATGGGGACAGCAGATTATTGATCGATAACATCAATATCCTGCCCTCGAGTTGAGCCTCGAAAGAAAGCGGGACATGGACAGCCATCTGATCTCCGTCGAAATCCGCATTAAACGCTGCACATACCAACGGGTGGAGCTTAATAGCCTTACCTTCAACCAAAACGGGATAAAAGGATTGAATCCCAAGCCTATGGAGGGTCGGCGCACGATTAAGCATAATAGGGTGATCGGATATAATTTCCTCCAAAATATCCCAAACCTCCGGCCTTTCCTTTTCGACCAACTTTTTCGCCGATTTGACTGTCTGTACAAACCCCTTTTCCTCGAGCTTCATTATTATAAAAGGCTTAAACAGTTCCATAGCCATCGTTTTAGGCAAACCGCACTGGTGCATCTTCAACTCTGGACCGACAACAATAACCGAGCGTCCGGAATAATCCACTCGCTTACCGAGCAGGTTCTGGCGGAAACGCCCCTGTTTCCCTTTTAACAGATCGGAAAGGGATTTCAGCGGTCGTTTGGAATCGCCCCTGACGGAATGTGTTCTCCTACCGTTATCGAAAAGCGCATCCACAGCCTCCTGTAACATCCGTTTTTCATTACGGAGTATTACTTCCGGAGCGCGTATTTCGATAAGTTTTTTAAGGCGATTATTACGATTAATCACCCGGCGATAAAGATCGTTAAGGTCGGAAGTTGCAAATCGCCCACCCTCCAAAGGCACCAACGGCCTTAAATCGGGAGGGATAACCGGAATCACATCCATAACCATCCATTCCGGACGATTATCCGAATTTCGGAAAGCTTCAATAACCCGCAGGCGTTTTAAGTTGTCCTTTTTTCGTTGAACGGAAGTCTCCACTTTGACTTGAGCCCTCAACGAAACCGCCAATTCGTCTATATTAACCTCACTCAGTAGTTTCCTTATCGCCTCAGCACCCATCATCGCTTCGAATTTTTTTCCGCTTTCTTTTAGCTCACTATAGACTTCCTCAGAAATTATTTCTTTGTATTTCAAGGAAGTATTCCCGGGATCGGTTACAACATACGATTGATAGTATATTATCCTCTCCAACTCCCGCATAGAAAGATCCAACAGATAACCTACGCGCGACGGCAGTGATTGCACATACCAAATATGCGTCACAGGGACCGCTAACTCGATATGCCCCATCCTTTCGCGGCGCACACTCGATAAGGTTACCTCCACTCCACATCTATCGCAAACTATCCCCCTGAACCTTATCCTTTTGTATTTGCCGCAATTACACTCCCAATCCTTCACCGGGCCGAAAATCCTTTCACAGAACAAACCATCTCTTTCAGGTTTATACGAACGGTAATTTATGGTTTCCGGTTTAGTTACCTCCCCGTGAGACCATTGTCGGATAACCTCGGGAGAGGCCAACTTAATTCTTATTCCCCGAAAATCGGAGGGTTTTTTCTTCGTTCTGGCGACCGCATCTAACACGGAGCACCTCCTTGGAATTTATCAGTTAAACCGCATATCAGCGATAGGTTCGCTAAATTTATTCCACCAATTCCACATCGAGTCCCAAAGCCTTTAACTCGTTTACCAATACATTAAAGCTTTCCGGAATACCCGGCTCGGGGGGATTTTCCCCCTTAACAATAGCTTCATATACTTTGCTTCGCCCGGAGACATCATCGGATTTTACCGTCAACATTTCCTGTAAAGTATAGGCGGCGCCATAAGCCTCCAATGCCCATACCTCCATCTCGCCAAAACGCTGTCCGCCAAATTGAGCTTTGCCACCCAAAGGCTGTTGCGTTACCAGAGAATAAGGACCTATACTCCGAGCGTGAATCTTGTCATCCGCAAGGTGGGAAAGTTTCATCATATATATATAACCAACCGTAATCTCCGAACCGAACGGTTCACCCGTCCTGCCATCATAAACCACAGTCTTCCCGCTTCGCGGAAGCCCCGCTTCCTCCAATTGTTCCTTAACTTCCTCAATCGAAGCACCATCGAATACGGGGGTCGCCATATAAACCCCAAGCTTTTTGGCCGCCCAACCGAGATGGGTCTCAAGCACTTGCCCCAAATTCATCCTCGAAGGCACCCCAAGGGGATTAAGAATGATATCCAATGGGGTACCATCCTCAAGATAGGGCATATCTTCCACCGGAACTATCTTTGCCAAAACCCCCTTATTCCCATGCCTCCCAGCCATTTTATCCCCAACCGATAAAGCCCTTTTAGTCGCTATTTGAACTTTTACAAGCTGAACAACACCCGGGGATAACTCCGCCCCTCTAATTATCTTCTCCTTCTCATTTGCGAGTTCATCCCTATGTGAATCAAACAATATCTTCGCTTGCGATAGGATCGACTCAATCCGTTTGTTTACTTCCTCGTCCAAACAGAATCCCTCATCTGCTACCAAATCATCGAGATCAACACCATTGAAGGAATCGGCTTTGTATTTGAAACCGGATCTAAATATTACCGAACCGTCGGATTGCCGTCGCACCGTTTTCGCAACCTGTCCGTTGAGCAATTCGTTTATCTTTTCCAAGCGGACCTTTTTCAACCTTTTATCCAGAGTGCGGAATTTACGCTCCAATGCTTTAATTTCCTCTTTCTCCTGCCGTTTGGCTTCCTCCGTTCTCTCCTTTCTGGAGAAAACCTTGGTATCCAAAACAACACCGCTAAGTCCCGGGGGAGCCTTTAATGAGGCATCACGGACATCTCCCGCTTTCTCCCCAAAAATTGCCCTGAGCAACCTTTCCTCAGGAGATAACTCGGTTTCACCCTTGGGCGTAACCTTACCCACCAAAATATCCCCGGGCTCCACTTGCGCCCCCACAAAAATTACCCCACGAGCATCAAGATTTGCAACCGCTTCATCGGAAACATTGGGTATCTCGCGGGTTATCTCTTCCGCCCCACGTTTGGTATCCCTTACTTGAAGCTGGAACTCTTCCACATGGAGCGATGTAAATGTATCCTCCTTGAGAAGTCGTTCGGAAATAATTATCGCATCCTCGAAATTATACCCCTGCCACGGCATAAAACCGACGAGGACATTCCGCCCCAACGCCAGTTCCCCGTGATCGGTCGCAGGACCGTCAGCGATAACATCCATAACCTTTACTTTATCGTTTAATTCAACTATTGGCTTATAGTGAATACAGGTGTTTTGATTGGAACGCCGGAATTTTTCCAACTCATATACATCATATTCGATGAATTCATCATCCATCTCTTTACCCTTAACAGTGGGTTTAATCACTATCTCATTGGCATCAACCTTAACCACGACACCCTCCCGTCTTGCGGTAATCACCGCTCCGGTATCAACGGCGGTTCTATATTCCATCCCCGTTCCGACCAATGGAGCTTCCGCCCTCAAAAGCGGTACCGCTTGGCGTTGCATATTGGAACCCATCAATGCGCGGTTCGCATCATCATTTTCCAAAAATGGAATCAGCGAAGCGGCCACGGAAACCAATTGTTTCGGGGAAACATCCATATAATTGACTTTCTCAATGGGGACGACAGGATAATCATCTTTATGGCGGGCTTGAATATATTTGTTTACAAACCTATTGTTCTCATCCAAAGGCTCATTCGCCTGCGCAATTATATATTGATCCTCCACATCAGCGGTCAAATACTCTATTTGATTACTAACCCTATTCTTTATTACCTTCCGATAAGGCGTCTCTAAAAAGCCGAATCTGTTGATACGGGCATAAGTGGAAAGTGATGCTATTAATCCGATATTGGGACCTTCGGGTGTTTCAATTGGACAAACCCTGCCGTAATGAGTGTAATGGACATCTCGAACTTTGAACCCCGCTCTCTCACGAGTCAATCCGCCGGGACCAAGTGCGGACAACCGCCTTTTATGAGTAAGCTCAGCCAACGGATTGGTTTGATCCATAAATTGAGATAACTGACTCGATCCAAAGAAAGTATCAACCACCGATGAAACCGTTCGGGCATTAACCAACTCGTGCGGTGTAATCGATTCTATGTCTCTAAGCGACATCCTCTCACGAATGGTCCGAGCCATTCTCGTTAAACCGATGGAAAACTGGTTCGATAGAAGCTCACCCACGGAGCGGGCACGCCTATTTCCCAAATGGTCGATATCATCCACATAACCGAACCCATTTACCATCTTCAAAATATAAGATATTATGGCGATAAAATCTTTACGCTCCAAAGTTGTATTATCCTGCGGGGTATCGAGTTTCAACCGATTATTGATCATATACCTACCCACTTCCCCCAAATCATACCGCTTAGAGCTGAAAAACATCATTTCCAACAATTTACGGGCGACTTCAGCGGTAGGCGGGTCTCCGGGCCTGATGAGGTTATAGAATTTCTGAAGCGCCTCCTCCTCATTCGAAGTAGTATCTTTCAAGAATGTCTTCGCTATTATGCAAGGGTCGATAGCCGTTTCCAACACTACCACTTCGACCGACTTTATTTTCAACTCGATAAACTTCTCAAGATGGGTTAGCTCAATCGTTTCGCCGGCATTGATTACCACTTCGCCGGTCTCGGAATCAATAATTGGAACAGCCGCAATCGACCCTTCCAAACGGGTGTTATCCGAACTGAGCTTAACTGTCTCAGTCTTATAAAATAATTTGAGGATTTGTTCATTGGAAGAATACCCCAAAGCCCTAAGGAAAGTCGTCACCGGTAATTTCCTACGACTATCGATATGCACAAACATCACATCATTTACATCGGTGGTAAACTCCACCCAACTTCCCCGAAACGGTATTATCCGAGCCGAGAATAAATTTTTGCCGTTGGGATGAACATCCGAACTGAAAAATACGCCCGGACTCCTATGTAACTGAGAAACAACAACTCTCTCAGCACCATTTATTATAAAAGTGCCCTTCTCCGTAAGTATCGGTAATTCCCCAAGGAAAACATCCTGCTCCATTATATCTTTAACGGTGGATTCTTCCTTATCTTTCCCTTTTATCACCAACCTCAATGTGGCTTTTAGCGGGGAGGCATAGGTCATATTTCTTTCATGACATTCCCTTGTCGTATATCGGGGCGTCCCCAAGCTATATTTCACAAATTCCAGAAGATAATTCTCGTGGATATCCGATATTGGGAAAACATTCTGAAATACGGCTTGCAACCCTTGATTTTTCCTTTCTTCCGGAGGGATATCATCCTGAAGGAAATCCCTAAATGATTGCATCTGCACATTTAACAGGTGCGGTACTTTTGCTACTTCAGGTATTTTTGCAAAAGATTTACGCTTAATCCGCTTCTTTAGCGCCAATTTTTCCTCCTTTTTAATAAGGGGAGACTATTAAAGACAATATAAAATATATCGCCTAACGGCACCCGTAAGTTAAACCGACTCATAAGAATACCAATGTAAATTTACTCTACAAACTAAAAAAGAAATCTTTCCGTTCATCGTAAATCGAAAAAAGGCAATACTTTCCCGTCCTGCCCTCAAACTAAATTTACAATCGGGCATAAGAGGGGAAATATCGCTACTGCTATTTCCTTTGAGCTGGTTTAATATCCTACTGATATACTCTCAGTTCACTATAAGCATTTGCTTCCGAACACTTTTTCTCTACCCTAACCGAATTAATCATCGGTTTAATCGGTACATTATCTTTCGGAAGTAATGGCTTATTGTTCAACAACAAATTTTTTATATAAAGTTAATTAATGGAACTATTTTATCTCTACTTGAGCGCCAACTTCTTCAAGCTTCGCTTTAGCTTCTTCGGCTTCCTCTTTGGAAACTCCCTCCTTCACAGTATTCGGAGCCTTATCAACCACTTCCTTGGCTTCCTTTAATCCCAAACTCGTCAATTCCCGTACTACTTTGATGACCTGAATTTTCTTATCACCCACCGCATTTAAAACCACATTAAATTCGGTTTGTTCTTCGGCTTCTCCTTCACCCCCAACGGCTCCCGCCGCCGGAGCTGCGGCCACAGCAGCCATCGGAGTAACACCGAATTCATCCTGTATCCTCTTCGATAGCTCCGCCAATTCCATAGCAGTCATATTCTTAATACTATCAAGGACTTCTTCGATCTTCTCTGACATCTCTTTTTACACCTTCTTTAATTTATGTTCATCATTATTTCAATTTTATACTTCATTAACAAAAATCAGTTTTCACCCCGCCATTTATCCTGACACAAGGATAAAGCTTTCCCATATCTATTACTTCTTGGTCTCAACCAAAGCGTCCAAAACCGAGACTAATTCCCTTACGGGAGCTTCGATTGAAGCGATTAACCCGGTTAATGGGCTTTCCACACCCATCAATATCTGCACATAAAGATCTTCCCTCGAAGGAAGTTTCGCAAAAGCTTCCAGGTCTTTCGGTTCGGCGTAAAGATTGCCATCGACATAAAAGCATTTTACGACCGGTTTTTCCCGTTTTTTAAATGATTCGTATAAAACCTTAGCCGCTACATTCGCATCGTCCGCACCAAAAGCTATTGCTGTCGGACCCTTGAGATACGGCTCTAAAACCTCCAAACCCTCTTTGCGGACCGCTATGCGGATAAGTGTGTTTTTAGCTATACGATAACTGATATTTCTCTTACGGAGTTCCCGTCGGAGTTCGGTCATCTGTTCAACATCCAATCCTGCATAATCCGTAAGAAATATATTATTCGAGGATTTGATCCTATTCTGAATATCCTCTACTACCGCCACTTTTTCCGGACGAGCCATTGCCTAAACTCCAATCAATCTATTTCGCCGCAAGAACAATTCTCTGCGGGTTTAATTTATATCCTAATCCCATCGTGGATGTTATCACGGCGTTTTTTATGTAGGTTCCCTTCGCCGCTTGAGGTTTCGCACTTATTATGGCCCCAAAAAACACATTTAAATTCTCAAGGAGTTTTTCATCATCAAATGATACCTTCCCGACAGGGGCGCTAATATTTCCGCCTCGATCGACACGGTATTCTATTTTCCCGGCCTTAATCTCCTTGACAACTCTACCGACATCCATCGTAACCGTACCCGATTTCGGATTAGGCATCATTTTGCGAGGACCCAAAATCCTTGCCAATTTCCCTACCTGAGGCATCATATCCGGGGTAGCAACCACCGCGTCGAAATCCAGCCAACCTTTTTGGATTTTCTCTATATATTCCTCGGCGCCAACATAATCGGCACCAGCCTCCCTCGCTTCGGCTTCTTTCTCCCCCTTGGTTAAAACCAAAACCTTGACAGTCTTCCCTGTTCCGTACGGAAGCGAAACCGTCCCACGAACGATTTGATCCGCTTGACGGGGATCGACTCCAAGGCGCATTGAAACCTCTACAGTTTCATCGAAAGCAGCCTTCGCATTCTTTTTTACCATTTGCACCGCTTCTTCAAGGGAATAAACCTTCCCATAGTCCACCTCTTCCCTAACGGCGCGATATTTTTTACCTCTTTTCATTGCACCTTTCCAATTAAACCATTATCCGAAATAAAATGCTAACCTTCTATCTCAATCCCCATACTCCGGGCGGTACCAGCTATCTGACGAACAGCACCTTCCAAATCATTGGCATTTAAGTCTTCCATCTTCAGCTGAGCTATTTCCTCGAGCTGCTTACGGGTAACCTTGGCAACCTTAATCCTATTAGGTTCGCCGGATCCTTTTTCGACTTTGGTTGCCTTCTTCAAAAGCACTGCCGCCGGAGGGGTTTTGAGAATGAACGAAAATGATTTATCGGCATAGACAGTCAACACTACCGGAATTATCAATCCGGCTTTGTCCTGAGTCTGGGCATTAAAAGCCTTGCAGAACTCCATTATATTGACGCCGTGCTGACCTAATGCCGGCCCGACAGGCGGAGCCGGGGTAGCGTTCCCCGCCGGTATTTGTAGCTTTACATATCCGATAATTTTCTTTGCCATTTATACTCCTGATTTATGCTAAACTTTCATTATATAGAAAAATTATAAATACGCAACATATTTTTTATATCTTTCTACAACTTCTCAAGTATTAAATTTTGTCCCTCAATCCACATCCGATAAAGATCCGTATCCATATTCGATTAACCACCTTTCTATTATCAAAAATCGGTTGAATTATAATACTTTATCATAGCGGCTGAACCTGCAGAAAGTCCAATTCGACAGGCGTAGGGCGTCCGAAAATCGAAACCATAACTTTAATTTTTTTCCGTTCATAATTGATATCGGAAATACTTCCCGAAAAATCGGAAAATGGACCATCAACCACTTTGACCACATCCCCAACCTGATACGGAATCTCCACACCGTCCCTCGCTCGCGATTTGTCCATTTGGATTAAAACCCTCTCAACCTCTTCCTCATTCAAGGGAACGGGTTTACCGGCGCTTCCCACAAAATTCGTTATTCCGGGAGTATTTGTCACCAAATGTTGGGTATCCCGATTTAATTCCATCTCAATTAAAATATAACTGGGAAGGAATTTACGGACCGTCGTAGCACGCTTCCCGTTTTTCATTTCCACGATCTCCTGCGTGGGGATGATAATCCTTCCGAAATACTCCGAAAGTCCCGCTGCAACAACTGCCGATTCGAGATACTCTTTTGCTTTTTTCTCGTGGCCCGAATATGTATGAGCCACATACCATTTAAGCTCCATATTTTAATATTACCTTAATTACCTTAATATAAATTGCGCCATTTGAGAAAGGACGAAATCCGTTACCCCGATAAAAACAGCGGAGAGAATAGAAAATATTATTACCATAGTTGTCGATCCTGTCAATTCCTGCCTGTTGGGCCAAGCGACTTTGGTTAATTCCAAACGGACATCTTTTATGAATTGGATGGTTTTCTTTATCATACCAATAACCTTTTATGTTTTTAAGATACAGGACTGGAGGGACTCGAACCCCCAACCCCCGGTTTTGGAGACCGGTGCTCTAGCCACTTGAGCTACAGTCCTTCGCCGAAATTATCTTGTCTCCTTATGAGGAGTATGTTTATTGCAAAAGCGACAATATTTCTTGTATGTAACCCTGCCCGATTGTTTCCTCTTGTTCTTTGTTGTCGTATAATTCCGCTGCTTGCACTCGGAACAAGCCAATATTATTATATCTCTCGGCATATTTTTTATCCTTATTCGAGTATTTTGGAGACTACGCCTGAGCCTATGGTTCTACCGCCCTCCCTTATTGCAAACCTCAAACCCTCCTCCATCGCCACCGGCGTTATCAACTCTCCCACTATCGATACATTATCTCCAGGCATCACCATCTCTATACCCTCAGGCAACTTCACCGTCCCCGTCACATCCGTCGTCCTAAAATAAAACTGCGGCCTATATCCATTGAAAAACGGCGTGTGCCTACCACCCTCCTCCTTCGTCAATACATACACCTCCCCCTCAAACTTCGTGTGCGGCGTCACACTACCCACCGCCGATACCACCATACCCCTCTCCAACGAATCCTTGTCCACACCCCTCAACAATAACCCCACATTGTCCCCAGCCTCCGCATAATCCAATATCTTCCTGAACATCTCCACACCCGTCACCACCGTCTTCCGCGTATCACGCAATCCCACTATCTCCACCTCATCCCCCATCTTCACCCTACCACGCTCCACCCTCCCCGTACCTACCGTCCCCCTCCCAGTTATCGAAAATACATCCTCAACAGGCATCAAAAACGGCTTGTCCACATCACGCTGCGGCAACGGAACATACTCATCCACCGCACTCATCAACTCCTTTATACTATCAAACGCAGGATCATCCAACTTCACATTCGGATCCGCCCCCTTCGTCATCGCCTCCAACGCACTACCCCTTATCACCGGCACCTCTTCCCCAGGAAAATCATACTTCGTCAATAACTCCCTCACCTCCAACTCCACCAAATCCAATAACTCAGGATCATCCACCAAATCCACCTTGTTCATATACACCACTATATACGGCACACCCACCTGACGCGCCAATAATATATGCTCCCGCGTCTGCGGCATCGGTCCATCCGCCGCACTCACCACCAATATCGCACCATCCATCTGCGCCGCCCCCGTTATCATATTCTTCACATAATCCGCATGACCAGGACAATCCACATGCGCATAATGACGCTTCTCCGTCTCATACTCCACATGCGCCGTCGCTATCGTTATCCCCCTCTCCCTCTCCTCAGGCGCATTATCTATACTGTCAAAATCCCGAACATTACTCAACCCCTCACGATTCAATACCATCGTTATCGCAGCCGTCAACGTCGTCTTCCCATGATCCACATGCCCTATCGTCCCTATATTCACATGCGGCTTACTCCTATTATACTTCTCCTTCTTCGCCACTATTGGTCTCCTTTAATTCAACATCGCTTTCTATTTCAAACCCGTATAAGAAACAGGGGATACTTTTTCAGGCACAGGTTGATAATGCGAAAATTCCATTGTATAGATACCACGCCCCTGAGTCATATTCCTGAGCTGAGTGGCATAGCCAAACATTTCCGAAAGCGGAACGACAGCATCCACAACCTTGCTTCTCTGTTTATCATACATCCCGGTTATTTCGCCCCTGCGGGAATTCAGATCTTGAATTATGGTTCCCAAATAATCCTCAGGAACAACCACTTCAACATTCATAGCGGGTTCCATCAAAACGGATCCCGCTTTTTTAACCGCTTTCTTAAGGGCCATTGAACCAGCTATCCGATAGGCAACATCCGTTGAATCCACTTCATGATGTCCTCCACCTATCAAAACAACCCTAATATCGTCTATCGGATAACCCGCTATCACACCATTGCTCAAAGCTTCCTTAATACCTTCCTCGATGGAGCTTATAAATTTCTTTGGGATTACATCCCCTTTAATTTCATTCTCGAATACAAAACCTTTTCCATGGGCTAAAGGTTCTACCCTTATCCTAACTTCTCCATACTGCCCCCTACCGCCACTCTGGCGTATAAATTTTCCTTCGGCTTCAGCCGCAGCAATAATAGTCTCCTTATAGGAAACCTGTGGCTTACCAACATTAGCGGAAATATTAAATTCCCTTATCAG
>Ga0256841_1002110_pt1 | contig 16184 bp, 13 predicted proteins | sample 356308metaG_FD_185971 | JGI IMG/M metagenome (GOLD analysis project Ga0256841, IMG submission 185971) | Hydrothermal vent microbial communities from Mid Atlantic Ridge, Atlantic Ocean - 356-308 | ecosystem: Environmental > Aquatic > Marine > Hydrothermal vents | place: Atlantic Ocean: Mid... | reverse complement strand
CCCGGGATACCCGCCGCCTCTTTGCCCTTAATTCCATTCATTATGAAGGTTCCCGTAAGCTGGACACTCTCCAGATCTTCAATATTCCCGACCTCTCCGACGCCCGCAAGGTTCTAATCCTCGACGATATCGCCGACAGCGGAGAGACCCTCGTAGAAGTCCTGAATCGTCTCCGGGAGCTCTACCCTGATATCAAGTTCAAAGTCGCAACCCTTTTCTACAAACCCGGTTCTCTGATCCGGCCCGACTTTACCGTCAAAGAGGCACCGTCGTGGATCGACTTTTTCTGGGAAATCGATCCGCTCTAAGCCGAGTCATTACGCTTGGTAAGGGCTCTGATCCGCTACTAATCAAGAATCATTACTCATTCTAATCTTCTCTTAATCCTTTTCATTCTAAACTATGGGCGTTTCGATATCAATCAAAAGGAGAAACAATGATGAAGAAACTGCTCAAACTTTCGGCGATTGCCACACTGGCTACCGCGACTCTGGCCACGGCCGGGACCCTCGACGACGTCAAAAAGGCCGGCGTCCTCAAATGCGGGGTCAACACCGGACTCCCCGGCTTCAGCGAAGCCGACTCCAAAGGTCAGTGGAGAGGCCTCGATGTCGACTACTGCCGGGCACTGGCCGCAGTCGTCCTGGGCGACGCTTCCAAGGTCAAGTATGTTCCCCTCAACGCCAAAGAGCGCTTTACCGCACTCCAGAGCGGGGAGATCGACGTACTCTCCCGCAATACAACCGACACCGAAACTCGAGACACCTCTCTGGGGATCAACTTCACCGGCGTCATGTACTACGACGGCCAGGGCTTTATGGTCCCCAAAGCTCTAGGTGTCAAAAGCGCCAAAGAGCTCGACGGAGCCACCGTCTGTATCCAGGCCGGTACCACGACGGAGCTCAACCTCGCCGACTACTTCCGCGCCAACGGAATGAAGTTCAAGGCGATCACTTTCGACACCAACGATCAGGTGACCAAAGCCTTCGTCTCCGGTCGCTGTGACGTTCTAACGACCGATGCGTCCGGGCTCTACGCCACCAGAACCAAGCTGGCCAATCCCGACAAATATGTCGTCCTTCCCGAAATCATCTCCAAGGAGCCCCTGGCTCCCGCCGTGCGCCACGGAGATGACCAGTGGTTCGACATCGCCAAGTGGACCCGTAACGCTCTGCTGACTGCCGAAGAGAAGGGCCTCACAATGGCCAACGTCGACGACGCCAAGGCTAAGAGCACCGATCCCGAAACCCGTCGTCTCCTGGGTGTCGAAGGCGATATGTGCAAAAACGTCGGTCTCGACAAAGAGTGTTTCTACCGTGCGATTAAGCAGGTCGGAAACTACGGAGAGATCTTCGAGCGCAACGTCGGCGTCAACACTCCCCTGAAAATCGAGCGGGGCCTCAACGCACTCTGGACCAAAGGCGGTCTGCAGTACTCTCCCCCGTTCCGCTGATTTTTCGGAGCCGAGGCTCCGGAAGATAGTGAATAATGAATAGTGAATAGTGAGATAGCGTAGGATGCTTTTGTTTACAAAAGTTCCTATCGGAATAGGCGTTGCTTTGCAACGCAAACCATAATTATTCATTATTAATTATTCACTTTTCACTAAAAAACGAAAGGATCACCTTTGCCTTCATTTCTTCGCGATGAAAAGGTCCGCGGTATTCTTTATCAGATCATTACGATCGTCCTCTTTGTCGGCTTTCTCTTCTACATCGCCCAAAATACCGCTCACAATATCGAACAACGGGGAATCAAGACCGGCTTTGACTTTCTCAATGCCACGGCGGGTTTTGACATCACCGAGTCGCCGATTCCTTTCACCCCAAAAAGTACCCATTGGGATGTTTTCAAGGTCGGTCTGCTTAACACACTGATCGTCTCCTTCTGGGGGATCGTGCTGAGCTCTCTGATCGGATTGCTGATCGGCGTCTGGCGCCTGAGCCCAAACTGGCTCATCTCCCGTATTGCGGCTGGCTACATCGAGACCTTCCGCAATATTCCGGTGCTGCTCCAGATCCTTTTCTGGTACAACGTCGTCCTGGCTACGCTCCCCGCCACCCGACACAGTATCAATCTCTTTGATACCGTCTTTATCAACAACCGAGGCTTTTTCATGCCCGAGTTTGTTTTCGGCCCGGGATCATGGCTCATCGGTGCCGCCCTCTTTTTCGCCGTGGTCGCCATCTACTTCGTCAACCGATGGGCCAAAAAACGCCAGGAGGATACGGGAGAGCAGTTCCCGGTCTTTCTCACGGGAGTGATCCTTTTGATTCTTTTGCCGCTGCTGGCCTATTTTCTGGCCGGACGCCCCATTACGGCGGTCTATCCCGAACTCCACGGCTTCAACTTCAAAGGCGGTAAAACCTATACCCCCGAGTTTCTCGCCCTGCTTTTCGCCCTGAGCATCTATACCGCCACCTTTATCGGCGAAGCAATCCGTTCGGGGATCGAGGCAGTGCCCAAAGGGCAGAAAGAAGCGGCCACGAGCCTCGGGCTCTCGCCTTTGCAGCAGCTGCGGCTTGTCGTGCTGCCACAAGCGGTACGTATCGCCATTCCCAGCATCATCAACCAATACCTCAACCTGATCAAAAACTCCTCCCTCGCCGCGGCAATCGGCTATCCGGAGCTGGTGACGATTTTTGCCGGAACCAGTCTCAATCAGACCGGCCAGGCCCTGGAGATCCTCCTCATTACCATGCTGACCTATCTGCTCATCAGTCTGATCGTCTCGCTGATCCTCAACTGGTTCAACGCCAAAATGAAAATCAAGGAGCGCTGAAATGGCCGTCTATCCTCCCAAACAGGCTAAAGAGCCCCCTCTGTTGGAGCGCGGACCCATCGCATGGGTCCGACACAACCTCCTCTCGAGCCCTTTTAACATTATTTTCACCCTCTTGGGGATCGCCATTTTGTATATGATCATCCCTCCGTTCGTCAAATGGGCAATCCTCGACGCCCACTTCGTCGGTAACTCCAAAGCCGACTGCGCCGGGGGCGGCGCCTGCTGGATCTTCATCCGTGCCAAGCTCAACATGTTTCTTTACGGCTTTTACCCCCACGATCAGCTCTGGCGGCCCAAAGTAGTCATCGGTACCATTCTGGCTCTGGGCGCTTTCGCCAAATTCGTTCCGGGCCTTCATCGGCTCAAACTTGCTCTGATCGTTCTCTATCCCGTCTTTGCTTTCATTCTGCTGCACGGCGGTCTCTTCGGACTACCCCTGGTAGAGACGGCCAAGTGGGGCGGTCTGCTCCTGACTCTGGTGATTGCCACCGTCGGCATCGTCCTCAGCTTCCCCATCGGAATCCTCCTCGCACTGGGGCGACAGTCGAAGCTTCCTATCATCAAAAGCCTCAGCGTCTTCTATATCGAGTTCGTCCGCGGCGTGCCCCTCATTACCGTCCTCTTTATGGCTTCGGTGGTCCTTCCCCTCTTCTTTCCCGAGGGGGTCAACTTCGACAAACTCGCCCGAGCTCTCATCGGCATCACCCTCTTTGAAGCCGCCTATGTCGCCGAGAACATCCGTTCGGGATTCCAGGCGATCCCCAAGGGCCAATACGAAGCCGCCGATGCCCTGGGCCTGGGATACTGGCAGAAGATGGCCCTGGTGATCCTCCCTCAGGCGATCAAGGTCACGATCCCCAATCTGGTCGGGACCTTCATCAGCCTCTTCAAGGACACTTCGCTGGTGATGATCATCGGGCTCTTCGATCTGCTCAGCATGGTTACCGTCACCGCCAACGACCGGGACTGGCTGGGCATGGATACCGAAGGCTATGTCTTTGCGGCGTTTATCTTCTGGATCTTCACCTTCAGCATGTCGATGTACTCCAAACGGCTGGAAAAGAAACTCAATACCGATAAAGGGAAATAACCATGAGCGAAACCAACAAGAAAGCACTGGGCGAACCGATCATCCAGATCGAAAAGGTCAACAAGTGGTATGACGACTTTCATGTCCTCAAAGAGATCGACCTGGAAGTCAAACGCGGGGAGATCGTCGTTATTGCCGGTCCTTCCGGTTCGGGAAAATCGACACTGATCCGCTGCATCAACCGCCTGGAAGAGTATCAGGAGGGGAGTATCAAGGTCAAAGGGGTCGAAGTCAATAACGACGTCAAAAATCTCAAGGAGATCCGCGCCAATGTCGCCATGGTTTTCCAGCACTTCAATCTTTTTCCCCATTTGACAATCCTCGAAAATCTTACTCTCGCACCCGTCTGGGTCTACAAAAAGCCCAAAAAGGAAGCGATCGAAACCGCCATGCACTATCTGGAGCGGGTCAATATCGCCGACCAGGCCCACAAATACCCCAACCAGCTCTCCGGCGGGCAGCAGCAGCGCGTCGCTATCGCCCGGGCACTGTGCAAAAGTCCCGACATCATGCTCTTTGACGAGCCTACCAGCGCCCTGGATCCTGAGATGATCGGGGAAGTCCTCGATGTGATGATCTCCCTGGCCGAAGAGGGCAAGACCATGGTCACCGTTACCCACGAGATGGGCTTCGCCCGTAAGGTTGCCGACCGGGTCATCTTCATGGATGCCGGGCAAATCGTTGAGGAGAATGATCCCGAAACCTTCTTCCACCACCCCGAAAGCGAACGGCTCCAGCTCTTTCTCAAGCAGATCCTCAATCATTGACGTGCCCTTGGTGCAGGTCTTTGGTCATTCGCTAACGGTGAGCGGGGATATGCTAATGTCACAAGTCTCAGAAAAAGTCGCAAGTCGCAAGTCGCAAGTTGCAAGAGTTTTAGAAAATAGCGTTTCATTGAAACACTTACCAAAACTCTTCGCTCTTCACTCTTCACTTTTCACTCGTGACTGAAAGGAGCAGATTTTGCTTCTGACCTTTGCCGAATACCTCGGTATATTCGCCTTTGCCTACAGCGGTTTTAGCGTAGGATTGCGTCACCGACTTGACCTGCTAGGTCTGGGAGTCAGTGCCTTTCTTACCGCTCTGGGAGGCGGCTTGATCCGCGATCTCCTGGCTGACCGTCCCCCCTATGCCCTAACCCATGAAGGGCCGGCCCTGAGCGTGCTCCTGATCCTTGTGCTTCTGATCCTCTTTCACCGTCGCCTCCACCATGAGCTCGAGTCCCGGACACTGTTTATCTTCATCGATGCCCTGGGTCTTGCCTCCTTCGCCGTCTCGGGAGCCCTGGTGGGACGAGAGGCAGGGTTCAACGGCGCAGGCATCACCCTCCTGGCTTTCATTACCGCCGTGGGGGGAGGATTGCTTCGGGATATACTCATCAATCGCGTCCCCTATCTCCTTCGCGGCGGATTTTACGGTATCGTCGCCCTCATTCTTGGAATAGCCATTGCCCTCTTTGACCGTTTCGGTATCCTCAACGATCTAAGTGTTCTTGCACTTTTTACGGCAGGAGTTTTATTGAGAATGTGGGCCTGGAAACAAAAATGGAACCTGCCTACACTTGGGTAAGAATATAAACAGCTCTGTATAAAAAGTATCGGGAAATTATCTGAAGAAATATAAATAATGGTCGGAGTGACAGGACTCGAACCTGCGACCTCTACCACCCCAAGGTAGCGCGCTAGCCAGACTGCGCCACACCCCGACTTTTGGAGGGAGTGGAATAGTATCCAAGACTCCCTTAAATCACTCTGAAGCAACAGCAACCAAGAGATATTTCTTCCTCTTGGCTCGCCGGGAAGGCAATTACTTCATACTGCACGCACTCACCCCCGGAGGAGTCGTGGGCTGAATGGCCGCATTGTCGGCGCCGCCCTCCTCCTCGACCTTCTCCATGAAGGCGATGGTCTTGCTCGCCGCTTCCATGAAACGCTTGGCCGTTTCGCTCTCGGGCTTGTGGAAGGTCACCGGCTTACCAGTGTCACCTCCGATACGCACCTCCGGTTCGATAGGGATGCGAGCGAGGAGTTCCGTCCCGTACTCTTCGGCAACGGCTTGAGAAGTCCCCATACCAAAGATATCGTACTCTTTCCCGTCACCGGGGCAGATAAAGCCGCTCATATTTTCGATGACGCCCGCGATGGGGATATGGAGTTTCTGGAACATATCCAGACTCCGGCGGCTGTCGTCAAGGCTGACTTCCTGAGGCGTGGTGACGGTGACTCCCGCAGTAACGGGAACGCTCTGAGCCAGGGTCAGCTGGGCATCGCCCGTCCCGGGAGGCATGTCGATGACCAGCACGTCCAGATCGCTCCAGAGGATGTCGCGCAGGAACTGCTCGATCGCTTTCATGATCATCGCCCCTCGCCAGATCAGAGACTGGCCCGGCTCCATGAGACTGCCCATACTCATCACTTCGATCCCATAGGCTTCAATGGGCTTGACCTTGTTGCCGACCACTTCGGGTTTGACATCTTCGATCCCCATCATCCGGGGAATGTTGGGACCGTAGATATCGGCGTCGAGGAGTCCGACCTTCTTGCCCTGCATCGCCATGGCGATGGCCAAGTTGACGGCGGTGGTCGATTTGCCCACCCCGCCTTTGCCGGAGCTGATCATCAGGAACTGCTTGACCTGGGGAGCGATGTTCTTGCCGGTCATGGAGTTGGAGCGCTCTACGGGCTTTTTGGGGGCGATGATATCGACATAGACATCCTCCGCACCGGCCTTGGCCAGCTCCGTCTCGATATCTTTGATCAGCTGCATCTTCACCTCGTCGGCGCTGGAGGTGATCTCCACGGTCACTTTGACCCGGTCGTTGTCGTCGATCTCGACGCCCTTGACGAAATTGAAACTGACGATATCTTTGGTAAATCCGGGATAAGTTACGTTACTCAGTGCTTCAAGCACCTTCTCTTCGGTCATAAAAACTCCTTCTAATTAGTGTTATGTGCTAAGTGTTACGTGTTACGAGGGCGGCGAAGCCGCCCTTTAATCTCCTGCACCCTCGGTCATCGCTTCGCCGTGCTCTTCGACGATGCTCTGGGTGATCTTGTAGGAGCAGAATTTCGGTCCGCACATGGAGCAAAACTCCGCTTCCTTGAAGACATCCTGCGGCAGGGTCTCGTCGTGATACTCCCGGGCCCGATCGGGATCGAGGGCCAGCTCGAACTGCCGGTTCCAGTCAAAGCCGTAGCGTGCGTCGCTCATGGCGTCGTCGATATCTCTGGCACCGGGGCGGCCCCGGGCGATGTCCGCGGCATGGGCCGCGATCTTGTAGGCAATGATCCCTTCACGCACGTCCGCGGCATTGGGCAAGCCCAGATGCTCCTTGGGGGTGACGTAGCAGAGCATGCTCGCTCCGTGCCAGCCGCCTACCGCCGCTCCGATGGCGGAGCTGATATGGTCGTAACCCGCGGCGATGTCGGTCACCAGCGGCCCCAGGATATAGAAGGGCGCTTCGTGGCAATATTCCCGCTCGAGTTTCATGTTGCGCTCGATCTGATTGAGGGGCACGTGGCCGGGACCTTCGATCATCACCTGCACATCCTTCTCCCAGGCCTTCAGCGTCAACTCTCCCAAAACCTTAAGCTCGCTTAGCTGCGCCTCGTCGCTGGCATCGTAGAGGCAGCCCGGACGCAGGGAGTCCCCCAGGGAGAGAGAGACGTCGTAGCGGCGGCAGATGTCGAGGATCTCGTCGAAAGCTTCGTAGAAAGGATTCTCCCGGTGGTGATGCATCATCCAAGCCGCCATCAGGGATCCACCCCGGCTGACGATCCCCATCTTGCGCTTGGCGACATGGGGCATGAAGCGTAGGAGGAATCCCGCATGAATCGTGAAATAGCTGACCCCTTGCTGCGCCTGCTTCTCCAGAGTCTTGAGCATGATGTCGATAGTCAGATCTTCGACCTTGTCGTTGATATCGTGCAGAATCTGATAGATCGGCACGGTCCCGATGGGGACGGTGGAGTGGGCGATCACCGCTTCACGGATGGCATCGAGGTCGCCTCCCGTGGAGAGGTCCATAATCGTATCGGCCCCGTATTTGAGACAGACATCCACCTTCTCGATCTCTCCGGCGATGTCGCTGGCCAGGGCTGAAGAGCCGATGTTGGCGTTGATCTTGCAACTGACCGCCATGCCGATTGCCATGGGATCGAGCTGCTTGTGGTTGACGTTGGCGGGGATGATGCAGCGGCCACGGGCCACTTCGCTGCGCAGGAACTCGGGATCGATGCGCTCCTTAGCGGCGATATGTTTCATCTCTTCGGTGACGATGCCTTGTCGGGCATAGTACATTTGGGTCCGGACGGGATCGTGCTCCCGCTTTTTGAGCCATTCTTCTCTCATGGGTTTTCCTCTAATGTTAATCTCGAAGCTATTGCAGTTATACCAGCGCAATCTTAAAGGAAACATAAAAAATAGGCCATTCCTGACAAAAATTGTCTTATTTTTTATCGAACCCTCAACTGTTATATGTTTCAAAAAGTATCTCTTTGGTTTTAGATAAGTTTGTATCTGTATAATTTCGTTACATATTAAGGACTAAGAGAGTGATGAAAGGATAAAAATCCCTCTCTGACATGTCGAATAAAGAAGGAGAAGTGTGAAGGATACGACCCTGATACTCCTGGCAGCCGGCAGCTCCAGTCGATTCGGTCTGCCGGTGAAAAAACAGTGGCTCTATCTCGGGGACCGTCCCCTCTGGGTCCGGGTCGCCGAGGCTTTCGAAAGGACAGCCGAGTTTGCCCGGATCATCCTCAGTGCCGAAAGGGGTGAGCGAAACTACATGAGCCGTTTTGCCGACTATACCTTCGTCGACGGAGGCAGCAGCCGCCAGGAGTCCCTGACCAAGGCCCTGGAAGCGGTAGAGACCCCCTGGGCTCTGGTCGGTGACATTGCCCGATGCTGCGTCGATGAAGCGCTGGTAAAGCGGGTCCTGAAACGTAAAGGAGAGGCCGCCTGTATCGCCCCTGCGCTCCAAGCCGTTGATACTGTTTATGAAGACGGAGCACCCGTCGATCGTAGCCGTATCCGGCTGATCCAGACGCCCCAGCTCAGCCGAACGGAGATCCTGCGTAGAGCACTGGCGGAGGCGGAAACTTTTACGGACGAGAGTAGTGCCATCCATGCCTTGGGGGAGAAGGTCCTCCTCATCAAGGGCTCGCCCCGTGCCCATAAGCTCACTCACCTCGAAGACCTCAGGCGTCTCGACTGCCTGGAAGCTCCGTCCCGGGAGAACTTCACCGGTTTCGGCCTCGACATCCACGCTTTTGAGGCGGGAAAAGAGATGAGGCTCGGAGGCATCACTATCGACGCTCCGATGGGCTTCAAAGCCCACAGCGACGGCGACGTGGCGATCCATGCCCTCATCGACGCCTTGCTGGGAGCGGCAGGAATGGGCGATATCGGTGAACATTTCCCCGACACGGATCCCCAGTGGAAAGATGCCGACTCGATGGAGCTTCTCGATGCCGTACTCGGACGCATCAGGGGCTGCGGTCTGGAGCCTCGCCACGCCGACCTGACGATCCTCGCTCAGACGCCTCGCCTCGGCCCTTACAAAGAGCCCATCCGCCGTCGACTCGCCAAAACCCTGGGTCTTCCCCCGGCCCGAGTCAACATCAAAGCCACTACCGCCGAGAAGATGGGATTTGTGGGCCGCAAAGAGGGAGTAGCGGTCCATGCCGTGGCCACCCTCGGCATCTACGACTGGAGGAGTGCTTTATGAAAATCGTCATCATCGAAAACGAACTTTATCTCGCCCAAAGCATTGCCGCCAAACTCGCCGAACACCACTTTCAGACCGAGATCTACAGCTCCGTCAAAGAGGCGATGGAACGTGTTGCGGACGTCTACCTCCTCTCCACCAATCTCCCGGGCCAAAACTTTCTGCCCCTGATCGAAAAGTTCCGGGATAAAAACGTCCTCTTGATGGTCAACTACATCAATAACGATACCGTCGGAGAACCCCTCAAAGCCGGTGCTCAAGATTATATAGTCAAGCCCTTTATGATCGAGGAGCTGATCCGGAAGATCGAGCACTTCCACGACTACCGGATGCTCCAGGAGCGCAACCGCTTCTACGAAGAGTATCTCGACCACTTCTATCGAGAGGTAGCTTTACCCTTGGAACCGGAGAATCTGGAGCTTCCCGTCGTGATCCACACCAACTATCAACGCGCTGCCGACAAGCTGGCTCTACAACTCAATCGGATCCATAAAAACATCCTGACCCTTATCCCTCTGGAGGAGCCCGGATGGAAAGAGAAGATCGAAAAGCTGGACGAAGAGCACATCGGTTACATCACCCACCTAGAAAAGCTGAAAAAAGGGGAGCGCGAATCCCTCTATACCCTACTGGAAGGCAAACGTTTCATCCTCACGGACAGCTCGGGGGAGATCGAGACTCCCTTCCCTTCCCTGACCCTCAAAACCTCCCAGAAACTCTACGACCAGGACGAGATTCTCACCATCGACGAATATGTCCAGCATATTGTTCGCACTTTCCAGTACAAGTTTCCCGATACGGAGTTGAGCAAAAAGCTGGGTATCTCTCGTAAAAGCCTCTGGGAAAAAAGGAAAAAATATGAGCTCTTCAAAAAGAAATAAACAGCTCCATATCGACACCGAAGCACTTTCCACGCTGGCCTTGGTTCAGGAGGGACTCCTGGCTCCCGTGACGGGGCTCATGAGCGAGAGCGAAGCCAAGGAGGTCGATCGGACCCGGCAGTACCGAGGAATCCCCTTTCCATTCTCCTTCATTTTGGCTCCCCGAGGCCGGCGCAACCAAGAGGTCCTAGAGTCGGCCCAGCGTGGTGAAACCCTAGATCTCGTCTGCGAAGGAAAAAGCGTCGGCCAATTGACGGTAGAAGATCGTTTTGCGATCGATCCCAAAGATCGGCTAATCCACATCTACGGTTCCGCCGATCCGACCCACCCGGGAGTTCGCAATACGATGGCCCGCCTAGGGACGATTGCCGTCAGCGGCCCCTATCGGGTGGAGTACCCTTTGATCCGCGATACGATCAATCGTGTCCGACGGATGATCCGGCACACCGGAGCCCAAAAAGTCTCGGCGATGATGCTAGCGGCCAATCCCCTCAACCGTGCCCACGAACGCATCATCCGCCAGACCCTTGGGGATACCGACCTGATGGTGCTTTTTTTACGAAAACCCTTTACCAACGAGGGGCTGCGCTACGACATCCGTCACGGGGCTCTAAATCTCTTCATCGAAAACTTTCTTCCTCGCAATCGTGCCATGGTGGTGCCTTTTGAAAACACCTACATCTTCGCCGGCTACAATGAACTGATTCTCGACGCGCTATTGGCCAAAAACTGTGGCTGCCATGAGCTGGTCATCGGCAAAAACCACGCCGGTTTGGGCCTCTATTATGATCGGAACCGCCTCAACTCCATTTTTGACAGCCTCAGCGATATCGACATTGAGATCCGTACCGTGGACAAGTATGTCTACTGCGACACCTGCAAAACCCTGGTAAGCACCCACACCTGTCCTCACGGCCAGCACCACCACATCCACTACCACTCCGAGTCGATCATGACCCTGATCGAACATGGCATCCTCCCTCCCCCCATTCTGGTCCGCAAGGAGATCTCCGCCAATATACTCGCGGCGCTTTTCCCCAACCGGATCGAGAACCTCCAGGAGACCTACTACTCCCTGATGCCCAGTAACGGACTTCTGGAACATCAGAGCGACGAGCAGTTCTACCTCAAGCTCATGGAACTCTATCAGACCAGCTCCCTGACATGAGTCTCACTATCGAGAGTCAATTCCGGCTCACCGCTCATAGACCACCTCATTATTACCCAAGGAGTTCATAATGTCCCTGAACCGACTCTTCCTTACGCTTGGCGGCGCCGGCAAACTCCCCGCGCCCCTCGGCCTCCTCCTGACAGCTCTGCCTCTAGGCATCTTCCTCCTTCTGGCTCTCGGTGCCGAGAGCCTTTTCACTCTCGCCTTCGCTCTTTTTATCGTCGGGGTTTTCGAAGTCAACCGCTACGAACAAAGCACCGGCAACCATGACGCTCCCGAAATCCTTCTCGATGACGCGGTGGGTCTCTGGATCGCCCTGCTAATCGGCGCCCATGCTCCGAGTCTCACCCCGAACTTTCCCTACGCTCTCCCCGCGGCTTTCCTGCTGAGCCTGGCAGCTTTTGTGCTTTTTGAACGCTGGAGGCCCTCGACCATCGGCTGGATCGGACGCAATCTCAAAGGCGGCCTGGGAGTCATGCTCGACGATCTCCTGGCAGGCTTTGCCGCAGGAGCACTCACGCTACTGATTTTCAAAGGTATCGCAATATTCTGGAAATAGACGAAAGATTCAAAGAAAGAGAGGAAAACGCACAGCGTCATCACTCCTTGCCGGCGGTCCCGTAGATAAGGGATCGAAGCGATTTACGATAGGTATCGTAATCGAAATCTTCGACCCGGGCGACGCCGTCTTCGACTGCCTGTTTGGCCACGGCGGAAGCGACCCATATCAGTACCTCCTTGTTGAAGGGGAGCGGAATGATATGCTCAGGACCGTAGGAGATATCCTCCTTGTGGTAGGCGGCTTTGACATAGTAGGGGACCGGCTCCTTGGCCAGGGCCGCCAGGGCCTTGGCGGCAGCCATCTTCATGTTTTCCGTGATTTTTCGGGCCCTGACGTCCAGCGCCCCCCGGAAGATGAAAGGAAAACCCAGAACGTTGTTGACCTGATTGGGATAGTCACTGCGCCCGGTGCCCATGATGACGTCGTCACGCACCTTCGCGACCTCCTCGGGCAAGATCTCCGGCACCGGATTGGCTAGAGCGAAGATTACAGGATTTGGCGCCATGGAAGCGACCATCTCAGGCTTGAGAGCTCCGGCAACGCTGAGACCCAAAAACATATCGGCCCCCTTGATCGCATCGGCCAGGGTCCGAGCATCGGTCCGGACGGCAAACTCCCGCTTATAGGCGTTGAGATCCTCCCGGCCCTCGTGGATCACTCCCTTGGAGTCACACATGATGATCTCTTTCGCTCCTGCCGCCCGATACATTCGGGCGCAGGAGATTCCCGCCGCTCCGGCGCCGTTGATGACGATCTTCATCTCGTCGATCTTCTTGCCCGTCAGTTCGGCGGCGTTGAGCAGGCCCGCGGTAGTAATGATTGCCGTGCCGTGCTGATCGTCGTGAAAAACGGGGATATCGAGCATCTCCTGAAGCCGCTGCTCGATCTCGAAACACTTGGGCGCGGCGATATCTTCCAGATTGATCCCCCCAAAGGTCGGGGCGATGGCCGCCGTCGCGGCGATGATCTCATCGGCATCGTGCACGGCCAACTCAATGTCAAAGGCATCCACATCGGCAAATTTTTTGAAAAGCACCGATTTGCCTTCCATCACGGGCTTGCCGGCCTCGGGGCCGATATCCCCCAGTCCCAGGACCGCCGATCCGTCGCTGACGACGGCGACGAGGTTGCCTTTGTTGGTATAGGTATAGGCCAACTCCTTCTCTTTTTCGATCTCCTGACAAGGGATCGCCACACCCGGCGTATAGGCCAGGGCCAACTCTTCCTGAGTATCGCAAGGTTTGGTAATTTCGATACCGATCTTACCCCCTTTATGATACTCCAACGCCTTAAGCCGCTCATTCTTTTTATCACTCATCACTCGTACCTTTGTGTTAAATTCAGGCAAATCATACTCCCGTAAGGTTTAAAAACGAAAGTGTATTTATCCTTTTTCGATAGAATCTTTTCAATTTAGGCGACACGCCTTTCATACGACCGTCGCCTTCTGAATCGCCTTGTAAAAGCTAGAGCAAAAGAGGAGTCCCTTTGGCCCGTGTTCCCTGCACCCACTGCCATCTGGAGTTCGACGAATCGGTGATGATCACCGAGGAGGAGAACGGCAAAACCCTTCACTTCTGCTGCAAAGGGTGCCAGGGGGTCTATCATCTCCTCAAGTCCGAAGGGCTCGAGAGCTTCTACGATAAACTGGGGGGTACCCGCCTCGAGCCCGCCGACAAAGCCCGGAAAAAAAGAGAGGATTTGGAGCGTTTCGACCTGGAAGGCTTCCACCGGAAATACGTCCGTACGACTCCCGAAGGCTTCAGTGAAATCCACCTCATCATCGAAGGGATCCACTGCTCCGCCTGCGTCTGGCTCAATGAAAAGGTCCTCCACCAAACTCCCGGTATCGTCGAAGCAAGCATCAACTACTCTAATAACAAAGCCCGAGTAGTCTGGGACCCCGAGCGGCTCAAGCTCTCGCAAATCATCGAAACTATCCGCAATATCGGCTACAACGCCTATCCCTACGACCCGGCCCTCCAGGAGGAACGGGCCCGCAAAACCCGTAACGACTACTACTCCCGTATCCTCGTGGGCGTCTTCGCCACTATGAACATCATGTGGATCGCCATCGCCCAGTACGCCGGCTACTTCACCGGGATGGAGAAAGGCCACAAAAATATCCTCAACATCGCCGAATTTATTCTGGCGACTCCAACGCTCTTCTACAGCGGCTGGATCTTTTTCCGGGGGGCCTGGTACGGGCTGAAAAACCGTTTCGTCAACATGGACCTCCTTGTCGCTTCCGGTGCGCTGCTGGCCTGGCTCTACTCCGTCTACGCCATGATCACTCTCAAAGGAGAGGTCTATTTCGATTCGGTGACGATGATTATCACCTTCGTTCTGGTCGGCAAATACCTTGAAGTCCTCAGCAAGCGCCAGGCCGTCGACACTCTCGACCGGATCATCGGCTCCATGCCTACCGAGGCCACGGTGGTCCGAGACGAAGAAAAGGCCCTGGTGAGCATCGAAAATATAGAACCCGGTGATATTATCGAACTCAAACCCGGCGAAAAGGTCGCCCTCGACGGGATCCTTCGCACGGGAAGCGCCCTTTTTGACGAAAGCCCTCTCACCGGTGAGAGCGAACCGATTCTCAAAGAGCCCGAGGATGAGATTCTCAGCGGCACGATCTGCCTCGATTCGGTGGTCCGCTATGAGGTGACCAAAAAAGCCGAGGAGTCGCTGCTGCACCAGATCACCGAGCTCCTAAGCGACGCCGTGACCAAAAAACCCAAAATCGAACAGCTGGCCAATGTAATCAGCGGCTATTTCTCCCTCGTCATCCTCTCCATCGCCCTGCTGACTTTCGCCGGGTGGCTCTGGTATGCCGGCTCCTTCGAACGGGCCCTGATCGTCGCCATCAGCGTCATCGTCATCGCCTGTCCCTGCGCCCTGGGTCTGGCAACGCCCATGGCGACCCTGGTGGGAATCTCCCGGGCCGCCAAGCGGGGGATTCTCTTCAAAGAAGCCTCGATGCTCGAGACCCTGGCCAAAGCCGATCTCCTGGCCCTGGACAAGACCGGTACCGTCACCGAAGGACGCCCCAGCGTCATCGCTTTCCACAGCGAAGAGGGCTTCGAACCCGCTCTGCTCCTGGCGCTGGTGGAGAGTTCCAACCACCCGGTGAGCAAAGGTGTCGGCCGCTTTTTGAGGGAACGCTACGAAGGCATCGAGCCCGTCACTCTCGACTCGGTCAAAGAGATACAGGCCCAGGGGATCACCGCCCTCGTCGGCTCTCGGCGCCTCGCCGGAGGCAACCGTGCCCTGATGGAGGCTTTGGAGATCCCCTGCGACATCGATAGCGAAGAGACCCTCTTTCTCTTTGCCGTCGGCGACCGGATCGTCGCCCGTTTCGAGCTTCGGGATCGGCTTCGAGACGGCGCTGCCGAGGCGATCGGACGGATCAAAGCCCGGGGCATCAGGGTCGTCATGCTTACCGGCGACCACGAAGCCGCGGCTCGACGCATTGCCACCGAAGCGGGGATCGACGAAGTCCACGCTCGACTTCTCCCCCAGGATAAGGCGGAGATGATCGATCGCTTCCATCAAAAGGGCCATATCGTCGTCATGGCCGGCGACGGGATCAATGATGCCGTCGCCCTTGCCCGCAGCGACATTGCCGTCGCCATGGGCAGCGGAGCAGACATCGCCGTGGAAGTCAGCGACGTCGTCCTCCTCGAAGACCGACCCGAACACCTTGCCGACGCCTTCGTCATCGCCCGCCGCACTTTCCGCAGCGTCAAGCAAAACCTCGGCTTCTCCGTGCTCTACAATACCGTCGCCGTCCCCCTGGCGGTCCTGGGCTTCGTCAATCCCCTCGTCGCGGCCCTCTCCATGAGCCTCAGTTCCCTCTTCGTCGTGGGCAACTCCATGCGGATCAAACTGGAGAAAGGCGACAAATGATGCAGAGACGAAAAGTGTATCAAAAACCGCAAAAGTACACCGTTTCCCAATGAAA
>Ga0256841_1002109_pt1 | contig 16191 bp, 11 predicted proteins | sample 356308metaG_FD_185971 | JGI IMG/M metagenome (GOLD analysis project Ga0256841, IMG submission 185971) | Hydrothermal vent microbial communities from Mid Atlantic Ridge, Atlantic Ocean - 356-308 | ecosystem: Environmental > Aquatic > Marine > Hydrothermal vents | place: Atlantic Ocean: Mid... | reverse complement strand
ACACATAGCCGTTGGGATGAGTGATATATAAAGCCCGTCCGTATCCGCCCGGAGCAATTTTTACCCGCGAAACATAACCGTCGGCTATTGCATAAACTTTAAATCCCGGTTTTTCCTGTGTTCGAATGTCCATACCCGAATGAAAATGATTTGAGCGGAGTTCGCCAAATGTTCCCGAAAGAAATAACGGGATATCAAGAGGTGGCCTGAAGTAATCCTTAGGGTATGACTGACCATATACAAACTGATTTGTAATAAAAACAATAAGTATGATAAACAGTTGTTTCGCTTTCATTTTATATCAATTTAATTCGGCTGCAAGTATAAGCATTTTCATTTGAATGGAATTTTGCAACCATATTGCCAATTATACGTTATAATTAGTTGTTTTACATTGCGCAGTGAAAATTTCGGATTGGAAATAATCCGTATTTTTGCAGAAAAATTTAATCTTTAAAATGAATTAAGTGGGTAAGTTAGATATTTCTGTTTTATTTGTTGAGGACGAGGAGCTTTTAAGAGCTATCTATGAACGTATTCTTGAGAAATATGTTGAGCGTCTTTATGTTGCCCAGAACGGAAAAGAGGGACTTGAAGTATATGAAGAGGTAAAACCCGACCTTGTAATTACCGACATTCAGATGCCTGTAATGGATGGTCTTGAAATGATCGAGGTGATTAGACGAAAGGACCGGCAGGTCAGACTTGTGATTTTAAGTGCTTACGGGGAAGCTGAATATTTTATGGATGCCATAAAGATCGGTGTAAATAGTTTCTTGATAAAACCGGTGGAGACTAAAAAGTTGATTTCTCTTGTGGATGAGCTGGGAAAGGGTATTGTCCTGCAAAAAGAGTTGATGGCTCAGGAACTTAAGCGTAAGGAAGCCGAAGAGAATTTAAGGAAACTGAATGAAGAACTGGAAAAAATAATAGAAGAAAGAACCAAAGACCTGCAGCGCGAAATTAAAGAGAGGATTCAGGCTGAGGATGACCTTAAGCAGTTGAATATGACCCTTGAAAAAAGGGTGAAAGAGGAGTTGAAAAAGCGTGAAAAGCAACAGCAACTTTTAATTCAAAAATCAAAACTGGAGTCCATGGGTGAGCTTTCTGCCGGGATGGCTCACGAAATAAACCAGCCTCTCGGCAGTATATCAATGGGTCTTGACAATATGCTGTTTAAACTCTCTGTTGATGGTATGGATAAGGATTATCTGATTAAAAAAATAAATGCTTTGTTTGATGATATTGACCGGATAAGGCAAATAATAAATCATGTCAGAGTGTTTTCGCGGGATCAGCAAGTTGCAGCTTCCGAAGTTGTCAATGTAAAAGATGTTATTCAGAATGCCTTATCACTTGTTAAAGTTCAATATGCAAATCACAATGTTGAAATTGAACTGAATCTGGAGCAGGATGAATGTAATACGGATGGAAATAAGTACAGGCTCGAGCAGATTATTCTGAACCTGTTGTCGAATGCCAAGTTCGCCGTTGATGAAAAGCAGGCGTTGACAAAAGATATGGAATACAAAAAAGTTATTAAAATCAATAGTTTCTCTGATGAAAACAATATTCATATTGAAATTATAGATAACGGAACAGGAATATCTCCGGAGACACAGGAAAATATTTTTGATCCTTTTTTCACAACAAAAGATGTTGAGAATGGTACCGGTCTGGGGCTTTCAATAACATACGGTATAGTTAAAGAGATGAAAGGTGAAATAAATGTTGAAAGTAAATTGAACGAATATACAAAAATGACAATCATTTTGCCTAAACATAAAAATAAAGAAATTATCAATTTCTAATAAAACTAACTGATGGAAAAAATAAAAATACTTGTAGTTGATGATGAAAGAAGAGTCAGGGAGGAGATAGCCGAATTTCTTTCCAATAATAAATTTGAGGTTTATAAAGCAGCTGCACCTTCGGAAGCATTTAAAATATTAGACGCAAAACCCATTGATATTATGATACTCGATATCCGGCTGCCGGAAATGGACGGTCTGGAAGTATTGAAAAGGGTGAAGGAGAATTTTCCGGAAATAGAGGTAATAATGATTTCCGGACATGGTGATATGACGAGTGTGATTGAAGCTATGCGCTATGGTGCTGCCGACTTTTTTCCGAAACCGTTCAGACTGATGGATATTAATCTTGCCATCCAGCGAACTACAAGATATATCACTCTTAATCAAAGGTATAAGCAGCTTGAAAAGAATTTCTCTCTGATATCAAACGAGATACAAAAAAATGCAGGAGTACAACTCATTGGTAAGAGCAAGGAGATGAAGCATGTAATTGCCATGATGACAAAAGTGGCCAATGTTGAAAACACAACGGTTTTGATTACGGGCGAAAGCGGAACGGGTAAAGAGCTTGTTGCCAGAGGTATCCATTTTATGAGCAGCCGTAAGAAAAAGTTTTTTCATTCTGTAAACTGCTCGGCAATTCCCGAGACACTGTTTGAAAGTGAGTTCTTCGGGCATAAAAAAGGCTCCTTTACCGGTGCAATTGAGAATAAGGCAGGATGGTTCGAGATTGCAAATCATGGTTCTCTCTTCCTGGATGAAATAGGGGATATGCCGTTAAGTCAACAGGCAAAATTACTCAGAGTCCTTGAGGAGAGAAGCGTTTCAAGAATCGGTTCGCACGATAAACTGGATGTTGATGTCAGGGTTATTGCAGCTTCAAATATGGAACTTGAAAGCATGGCTCATAAAAAGGAATTCAGACTTGACCTTTATCATCGTCTCAGCTCATTCGTTATACATTTGCCTCCTCTAAGAGAAAGAAGAGAAGATATTCCTCTGCTTCTGGATTATTTTATTAATTTCTATATCGAAAAACTCGGAAAGAAAATTGATAAGATTGATCCGGCAATTGCAAAAGAACTTATTAATTATCCTTTTCCGGGCAATGTCAGGGAGTTGAGGAATCTTGTGGAGAGAGCATTGATTTTAAGTGACGGAGGAGTGCTTAAATTATCCGACTTTATGATATCCAAGTCCCCTGAAGTTTTGGAATCGGCAGAAGCAAACATACCGGATACTCAAGTGTTTGATCTGGAATTGTCGGAGAAACGGCTAATTAAAAAAGCACTGGAAAAATGCAATAATAATAAATCGAAAGCTGCCGAAATGCTGAATATCTCCTGGCAATCACTGGATAGAAGAATGAAAAAATTTGACCTTTCCTAAACCCGGCCGTATTGTTTTTGAGGTTAAGTTTATTACGGGTGTTTTTTGTTTTTAGTAATTTTGTAAAAAATTACACCGGTGAGAAATTCATACATTCAAAAGCTCATTGAACAGGGGGAGCATCAGCAGCTGGATTTTAAATTTGAAATTTCGGATTCGAGAAAAATTGCTAAGACCTTTGTGGCATTTGCCAATACCGACGGCGGTAGATTATTGATAGGCGTTAAGGATAATGGAGCCATTAAGGGAATTAAGTCAATGGAAGAGTTTTATATGGCTGAAGCTTCCGCAACGCTATATTCAAGCCCTGCGGTGGAGTTCGACACTAAAGAGTGGAATGTTGACGGAAAAAAGATATTGGAAATAACCATCCCCGAAGGAGAAAAGAAACCATATTTCGCTGAAAATGAAGAAGGGAAATGGCTGGCTTATGTTCGTGTCAACGATCAGAATATCCTTGCCAACAGAGTTTGGATTAATGCTATGAAGAGAAAAAACAATCCGGCAGGCACTTATATCAATTATTCCGAAAAAGAACGCTTATTGCTTGAATATCTTGAAGATAATGATTTCATTACCGTTACAAAATTCAGAAAGATTTCAAGACTTTCAAAATATAAAGCGGAAGTCATTCTGACAAATTTTCTTGCACTTGACCTCATTGAGATAATTTTTTCCGAAAAAAAAGTGATTTACAAACTTTCCCATAATTTTTCAGATAAAAGGTAGTTGTGGTAGAATCGGTTCGATAATTTATACTAACCCTATTTATATCCGAAACGTACTATCGGTGCATCTTCTGATGCGGGGTCAATCGTAATGATATCTTTAAATTCTTCCGACACACAAAAAGAAGTGACCGGCTTGTTAATTATATATGCCGAAACAGGAAGGCCGTTTTGGGAATACTTCTGGATTTCGCATTTGAAAGTGTTGTTGTCAATTTCCCGCATTAGTTCATTGGTACTCCTGCCGCCAACATAAAGTAAATAAAAATACTTTTCAGTTGCAAAGACGGAAGTATAATATAGTTTTGTATTATCTGTGGTAACCCTTCCTTTACTAAAAAACAAATTGGAGATTTCTCTCTTGTAATTATTCAAAAGAATATTACCGTTATTATCAAACATCATGTAACAGTCAAAGTATAAAGATGCAAAGACAATAAAACTTTTATCGGACGAACATGCCATATATCCATTGTAAATAATATTTTTATCCTGCTCTTTGATATTAAATGTTTCAAAAGGAAGTGATATAAATTTAGGCTGTTTCGTTTTTGTATTATAAAAGAATATTTTACCACCGTTTACACCAAATCCAGCAATTATAGTATCATCAATCTTAATGACATTTTGAGGATTTGTTAGTTCCGTTGGTAACACTTGAAGCAAACGTATACATTTGTTGTTATTTCCATTATTGTTGCGACACCCGGTATTTATTTCAAAAAGTGAATTGTTTCTAAAATCAAAAAAATCAATGAATTGCTTGTCCATAAATGACAATTGAGGGTTAAACTTTATTTCATCCGGGCCTTCACCTTTTCTCCCGAACAATTCAATGTTTTCGATTTTCGGATAGGAATAGAGGTGGAAGTAATAGTCTCCGCCATCATCAATAACAAGCAATTTATCATCTACAGTATAAATGGCAGTTGGAATAAACAGTGTTTCCGGTATTTTAACTTTTTCTCCGGAAAGGACTACTACATTTTCAAATTTCCTTTCTTGTTGAGAGGTTGCCTCTTGCGAATTTATAATAAGGGAAGCCTGTAGTAATGTAAATAATAAAAGTAATCTGAACATGATTATTTATATTTTGGTAAATTACATCTTGTGTCTTTAGTCATCATTCTTTTAACTCTTCAATTGTTTACATTCCGTAAATGATATTGGGAACAAATCCAGAACCAAGTTAAATCTGATAATATTCTTTAATATCTTCATGGAAGGAATTTTTTAGTTTGCAAAAATATGAAATTTTCTATTTATTTCCAAAAATTTTATCAGTTCTGAAATTCATGATTTATCCCCATCCTCCATATCCAGCATAGCATTTATCACTTTTGCATAATGGAATTTTTTCAGATCGGATTTCATTATTGGGATTTCGAATATTTTGCCTTCATTCAGTAGTTTCTCTCTTTTTGTTCCTTTTAACAAAGGAGTTGAGGGAGTGACCCACTTTTGTCCGTCAAAAAAAATAATATTTGAGAATGAAGTGTCGGTGATAAATCCGTTTTTCACGATAAGTATATCGTCGGCATTACCTTTTTCTTTCAATAGCTTGTTTAAAAGTGTGCGGTCAGCATATTTATATTCGTAATCAATATCATTACATTCCACAATTTTCAGCCTCCTAATAGGTTTAGGATTGTACAGCTGAAATTCAATTGATAATATCTCAATGTCATAAACTATCCTGCATTTAAATATTCCCGGAGGAAGGTCTTCAGGAATTTTTATTATCTCTCCGAGGTCAATAAAATCTTTTTTCCCGAACAGTTTATGCCTTGTCCTGTTGAGCCTTTCATTGTGATATTCAATGTTTTGAAGTATCCTGTTTTTAACTTTTATGGCTTCAAGTAACCGGCACATAAACTTTATCTTTCAATTCGTTATACTCTTGTTCCGGATTGCTGAAATATGTTATTCCGCCACCACTTTTGAAGTACAGTTCATCACCTTGTTTCTCAATAAAACGTATCATTACCGCACTTTCAAGTTCTTTTCCGTCGAAATAGCCGAATATTCCCGTGAAATATCCGCGCTCATAATTCTCCGACTCTCTGATAACCTGCAAAGTCATCTTTTTGGGAGCGCCGCTGATTGAACCGGCGGGCAGCATTTTAAAAATGATGTTTCCAATATTTTGATGCCATTTGTCCGGTAAAATGCCGGAAACTTCAGAGCTTGTCTGCAACAACTCCTTTTCGTGGGTTTTTATTTTTTCGATGTATCTGAATTTTGTCACTCGCACCTTTTTTGCCACCATACTCAGGTCGTTTCTTATCAAATCCACAATTGTATTGTGCTCCGAAATCTCTTTGATATCTTCCATTATCTTTTTTTCCGCATCGGCAATTGAAGCGTCAACTGTTCCTTTCATCGGGTATGATGATATTTTATTTCCGCTTATCTTTACAAAAGGCTCGGGTGAAAAAACAATAAATTTATCTTTGTAAAGTAATTTGAATTTTGCTTTGCTGTGAATAAAAATATCATTGAAGGTTAGATTCATTTCAATCCGGGTCGGGAATGTCAGGTTGAGAAGAAAAGAATCACCGCGATAGATATATTTCCTTGCAATTTCAAACGACTCCCTGTAACTTTGATAAGGTATCGGATATTTTTTAAATGAAACGTTTTGAGGTAGTTGCGTTAATTCAGGATAAATTTTAAGGTTTCCAATATCAACAAAGATATTTTCATCCGGCAACTCTTCAATGCGGAATATTTTCGCATTGGTAAGCTCATAATCAATGACGAACAAAAAAGGAATACTTTTTTTGCCATAGTCATTCATAAGTTTTAATATATCTTTGTTGCGTTGCATTTTGGGTGCAAAACTAATTAATTTTAACATTGGTATAGAATGTTGTTGTTGATAGATAATTACGATTCGTTCACATATAATCTTCTGCAAATTGTGGAGGAAAACAGTACAATGAAGTATGAAGTGTTGAAATACGGAGAGGTTGATAGTAACATTGTCGCACAATTCGATAAAATTCTGATATCTCCTGGCCCCGGTATTCCCGAAGACTTTCCGAATCTTGAAAAGTGGGTCGTAGAATTTGGAAATAAAAAGAGTTTTCTCGGTATATGTCTTGGCCACGAAGCAATTGCTTTGGCATACGGTGCAAAATTGAGGAAGCTTGAGGGTGTATTTCATGGTGTTGCAAAGAAAACCGTCATTACCCGACCCGACGATTATATTTTCAGGGATGTGCCCGTTGAATTTTACGGAGGGCTTTACCATTCCTGGGCACTTGACGAATCTTCATTTCCTGGTGAACTTGAGATTACTTCCGGATCAGAAGACGGAATAATAATGTCTTTCACTCATAAAATGTTTGATTGCAAGGGATTGCAATTTCATCCGGAATCAAATATGACTAAGGTGGGAGAGAGGATAATGAGAAACTGGCTCCTGCATATTTGATATCGGGATGCGAAGTTTATTTGTTCAACATTTGACCTGCCGGTACTTTTTTTAAATTACTTATTAATTTTTATAAATAAGATTATATCTTTGCCTTCCATATAAATCAGTATTATGTTCATAAGAGATGCTATAATTCTTGCAGGAGGTATGGGTACCCGGCTTTCAGGGGTTGTCGGTGACGTGCCCAAATCAATGGCGCCGGTAAACGGCATTCCTTTTTTGGAATATCAGCTAACATATCTTTCCGATTGGGGAATAAAAAATGCGATACTTTCGGTCGGATATAAACGGGAGGTGATAATGAATCACTTCGGGAAACATTATAAGGATTTGAATTTGATATATGCCGTTGAGGATAAACCCTTAGGTACCGGCGGGGCGATTAAAAACTCAATGCAATATGTAACTGCCCGTAATGTTCTTGTATTTAACGGCGACACCTATTTTAAAGTCAGTTTTGACAAACTTCTAATGGTCTATCAAATCAAAAAATCGAAAATGATGATTGTCCTGAAAGAAGTAGAGGATGTTTCGAGATACGGCAGTGTTAATATTGATTATAACGGTAAAGTTTTGGGATTTGAAGAGAAAGGGAGAAGTGAGGGCAAAGGTTTTGTAAACGGCGGTGTTTATTATATCAACAAGGCTTATTTCGATTCTTTCGACCTCCCTGAAAAATTTTCGTTTGAAAAGGATTTTTTGGAAAAATATTACAAAACGGAAGAATTTCACGGTATGGTTTGTAATCAATACTTTTTGGATATTGGTGTTCCGGAAGATTATAAAAAAGCACAGGATGACTTTAAAGAATTTGAACATTAACGAGGAGTGGTCGTTGTTTCTTGACCGTGACGGTGTTATTAACAAGAGAATAATAGGCGGATATATCAAGAAATGGGATGAATTCGAATTCCTTCCTGGTGTGCTTGATGCCATACGGATTTTTACAGGTGTTTTCGGTAAAATATTTATCGTAACAAATCAGCAGGGAATAGGAAAGGGGTTGATGACCGAGATGGACCTTGAGTGTATTCACGATAAAATGACTGAGGAAATAGGTTATAAAGGCGGAAGGATTAATAAGATATATCATTCGCCGTACAAGGCGGAAGAAAAGAGTATTTTCCGTAAACCGAACCCGGGACTGGCACGCAAGGCAAAAATAGATTTTCCTGCAATAGAGTTTGAAAAATCCATTATGGCGGGCGATTCGATAAGTGATATGCAGTTCGGACGAAATGCCGGTATGAGAACGGTTTTTATAAACAACGATAAAGAGTTGATAGAACAAAATATGGAGCTTATTGATTTTGTTTTTCCCGATTTGATAAGTTTTGCGGAAATCCTAACAGAAAAAAAATAAAATACTGTATCGTGTCTCCTCAATTAATACTTCTGGTTTTTCTTTCATATACGGCACTCCTTTTTGTAGTATCTTTCATAACATCACGTAAAGCTAATAATCAATCCTTTTTTGTGGGTAATAAAAAATCTCCATGGTTTGTCGTTGCCTATGGGATGATAGGAGCTTCGTTGTCGGGAGTTACTTTTATTTCCGTTCCCGGATGGGTCGGAAAAACACAGTTCTCGTATATGATGGTAGTGCTTGGCTACATTGTAGGCTATTATGTTATTGCCTATGTCTTGTTGCCACTATATTACAAACTGAAACTGACGTCCATATATTCATATCTCGAATCCAGGTTTGGTAAATATTCCTATAAAACAGGAGCTTTATACTTTTTAATTTCGAGGATTATCGGTGCGTCGTTCCGTATGTTTTTGGTAGTGAATGTGTTACAGATATTTGTTTTTGACGAATGGAACATACCGTTCGTTTTCACTATCAGCCTTTTTATTATTTTGATATGGCTATATACTTTTAAAGGTGGAATAAAAACAATAGTCTGGACAGATACCTTGCAAACAACTTTTATGCTTCTTTCTGTTGTTATTTCAATATTTCTTATTATAAAAGCTTTGAATATCAACCTGGGAACACTTATCGGTTTTGTTTCCGAAAGTGGATATTCGAAGATGGTCATTACGGACTGGCACAGCAAGCTCTTTTTCGGAAAACAGTTCATCAGCGGTGCTTTCATTGCCATTGTGATGACAGGGCTTGATCAGGATATGATGCAAAAGAACCTAAGTTGCCGAACATTGAAAGATTCGCAGAAAAATGTTATAACTCTTAGCTGGATACTTGTGCCGGTAAATCTGATTTTTCTTTTTCTCGGCGCATCATTATATATTTTTGCAGATAAAACGGGAATAACATTACCTGCTCTTTCCGATAATCTGTTTCCCGCAATTGCCGTCAAATACCTCGGGACCTTTGCCGGTATTACATTTATAATAGGCCTGATAGCAGCGGCCTATTCCAGTGCCGACAGTGCCCTGACTGCCTTAACCACTTCATTCAGTGTTGATTTCCTTGGTATGGAAAGGAAAAAGGATATTCCCGAAAAAAAGAAGATAAAAACAAGGACATTTGTTCATATTGGCATTTCCGTTATCGTTCTGATAACAGTTGTTGTTTTTCGCCAAATAAATGATCAGGCGGTTATTTCCAAACTGTTTACCATTGCAGGATATACCTATGGCCCGCTACTCGGTATGTTCTCTTTCGGATTGTTCACAAAATATAAAGTCATAGATAAATTTGTGCCTGTGGTGGCTATCCTTTCACCGGTTATTTGTTACTTCCTAAGTGACAATTCCGAATTTCTATTTAACGGCTATAAATTTGGTTTTGAACTTCTTGTAGTCAACGGAGCATTGACCTTTTTCGGGTTGTACTTTATTCGCAGGAAAATTTAAAAAGAATAATTAAAGTTGTTTTTCCAAACTTAGAGCGTTATATTTTGTTGAAAAAAAATAATATTTTCAATAACAATTTTCAAATGTATCTGTTTACATTTGCGACTTTTAAAATCAAAAAACGCGACACCAATGGCTAACATACGATTTATTGCACTTGAAGCAACACTGACACGTAAAAGAAGCGATTTTAAACTTCCCGACAGAAAAGTGTCGGAATATTTCGGAGAGATGACCTTCAACCGTGAGGCAATGCAGGAATACCTTACGCGTGAGGCTTACCAGAAACTGATAAACACTATCGAAAAAGGCGAAACTATCGAGCGTAAAATTGCCGGTCAGATAGCTGCAGGCATCAAATCCTGGGCAATAAGCAAGGGAGCTACTCATTACACGCACTGGTTTCATCCGTTAACAGGTTCCTCAGCCGAAAAGCATGATGCTTTTATCATACCCGTTGAAGGTGGGAAAGCCATAGAGAACTTTCAGGGAAACGAACTGATACAACAGGAGCCGGATGCTTCCAGCTTTCCGAGCGGAGGTATTCGTAATACTTTTGAGGCAAGAGGTTACACTGCCTGGGACCCCACTTCGTATGCTTTCATAATGGAGAATACACTGTGTATTCCCACAATATTCGTTTCGTACACGGGTGAAGCCCTTGACTATAAAACTCCTTTGCTGAAATCAATAGCTTCTTTGGATAAAGCGGCAACTGCAGTTTGCAAATATTTTGATAAAAACATAAATAAGGTTTATCCTACGCTTGGGTGGGAGCAGGAATATTTTCTTGTTGACTCGGCACTTTATAAAGCCAGGCCCGACCTTGCATTGACCGGAAGAACCGTTTTCGGGCATGCTTCGGCAAAGGACCAACAACTTTCCGATCACTATTTCGGAACCATTCACGAAAGTGCTCTTCTGTTTATGCAAGAGCTGGAATATGAATCGCACAGGCTTGGAATACCCATTAAAACAAGACACAACGAGGTGGCACCCAATCAGTTTGAGTGTGCTCCGGTTTTTGAGGAAACCAATATTTCCGTTGATCATAACCAACTGTTGATGCACCTGATGGAGAAGATAGCACGCAAACATAATTTTCAGGTTTTGCTGCACGAAAAACCCTATAAAGATGTAAATGGCTCAGGCAAGCACAATAACTGGTCGTTGGCAACAAACACAGGCCTCAATCTTTTGTCTCCCGGGAAAACATCAACATCAAATTTCAGATTTCTCGTTTTTCTGGTTAATGTTTTGAAGGCTCTTTCGGAAAATTCGGAAATACTCAGAGCGCATATTGCTTCGGCAGGAAATGACCACAGGCTTGGTGCTCACGAAGCGCCTCCGGCAATTATATCGGCATTTATCGGGACTCAGTTAACGGAAACACTGAATTTGATTGAAAAGCAAACCAAAAAGGGCAAGGTGAATACAAACGGTTTCAATTTGAATATCAATATCCCGAAAATACCTGAAATATTGCTTGACAATACCGACCGTAACCGGACTTCACCCTTTGCTTTTACCGGAAACAAGTTTGAATTCAGAGCGGTAGGATCATCTGCAAACTGTGCGGGACCAATGATGGCACTAAATACAATTGTTGCAAATCAACTTAAACTTTTTAAAGAAGATGTTGATAAACTGATGCAAAAAAACGTCAGAAAAGATGATGCTATATTTCAGGTTGTAAAAAAATATATTAAAGAGTCGAAGAAGATTCGTTTTGAGGGTAATAACTATGGGGATGAATGGCTTACGGAAGCTGAAAAGCGCGGTTTACCCAATGTTAAAAACACACCGGAAGCACTTAAAGCATTGATTTCAAACAAAACGGTTAAATTGTTTGAAGAGTGTAAAATACTCACAAGAAGAGAGCTTGATGCAAGATATAAAATTCAACTTGAGAATTACACAAAGAAGATACAAATCGAATCGCGTGTGCTTGGCGACCTTGCTAAAAATCACATAATTCCTATTGCCATAAGATATCAGAATACCTTAATTGAAAACGTAAAAGGTCTGAAAGATGTGCTTGATTCCAAAACATTTGTAAAACTCTCCAGAAATCAGATGCAAACCATCAAAGAGATATCGGAGCATGTTGAGGAGATAAAAACGCAGGTTTCGCTGATGCTTGAAGAGCGTAAAAAGGCAAACCGTATGGATTTGGAAGAGGGAGCAATGGCCTATAACAAAAATGTATTACCCTACCTTGATATCATCAGAAAGCATATTGACAAACTGGAGCTTATGATTGACGATGAACTTTGGCCTTTACCGAAGTATCGGGAGCTGTTGTTTATAAAGTAAAATACGGTATCTACACATAAATCTATTCTGTTTTAGCCACATTCTTTCGATATATTATCAGATGAGTGGCTGCTATCTCATAAATATATGACATATCACTTTTTGTGAATATGTAATATCCATTTTTATTTACGAAATCGGATAGTTGAGAAACTAAGGATTTCGTGATATGCCTGATGTACAAATGCTTACATTGTTGGCATAATTGTCGTAATGCTTGTTTTCATAACATTAAATGAAAGTTATGAAAAGCATTTTAATATCTCTGTTTTTACTCGTACAACTAATAGCAACAGCCCAATATAATGATACTGTATATATAGATCCCGACTTTACGGGAACCTCCGACGGCTCTTTTTTAAATCCGTATAAATTTTGGGGGGAATGGAATGATATACAAGCTTGTTTTTCGGACAATACCGCCTATGTTCAAAAATGCGGAACCAAAGATTTTAGCTCCAAAATGAGGAGGGTTGATTCGGGTCAGCAAAATATTTTTCTCGGATCATATGGTTCAGGGGAAAAACCTATTTTTCATATTCAGGGAAATAAAACTGCATTCAGGATAAATGAGGGAGCTACTAATATCATTTTGGATAATTTAAGAATTGAAGGAGATACAAATAATGTTGGAGAAGGTATTAGTGGTAACCTTATCAGACTTGATAATCCTATTAATGTTGAAATTAATAATTGCATAATAATTTACAGCGGACATATGGGGATAAACGGTTCAAGTTGTCAAAACCTTCATATTGACAGTACCATTGTTCGCAGAACTATGATTGACGGCATCTATCTGGGTGGGAGCAAGCTATTTAATAATTTGGAGATAAGCTATTGTATTGTAGATAGCGTAAATATGAATTGGGTCAATGTTTCTTCTCAATGGGATTCTCCCGGTGATTGTTTGCAATTTGGCGGTGACAGCCTAATAAATTGGCACATTCATCATAATGTATTCGATAAAAGCGCAACGGGATTCAAGTTTGCCGTTATTTGGACTGCTTTGGGAGGAAATTCGGATGTGGACCGTTCGGGAATTTTTGAATATAATACTGTTTTTTCCACAAAGAATACACCTGAGGGTGGTGGGGGATTATTTGTTGGCACAGGTCAAAATAATATTATCAGATACAATGTGTTTTCAGGTGAAACAAGTACCATTGCAAACAGAACAAGACACTCCAATATTGTGCAGAATGTTTTTTATGATATACCGGCTTCAAATTTTGCAATTGATAATACAAATGCCTATAGTTCAAAAATTTATAATAATGTGTTTTATAATTGCAAAGGTGCAATTAATACTAAAGCGTCCGAAAATATTAATAATATTTTTGTAAATATTTGGGGAGGAGATGCTATTAAAACAAACGGAACTAATCTTTGGACGGCAGATTATAATTGTTATTACGGTGTTCCGCCGGAAGGTGATAATACTTACATCTCCGATTATCCTCAATTTGCGGACACTTTAAACGGAGATTTTCATTTACTGTCATCTTCACCTTGCATAGATGCCGGAACGGATGTCGGATTGACTGAAGACGGCAACGGCACATTATTGCCTCAGGGCAATGGTTTTGATATGGGAGTTTATGAGTATGTTGAACAAATGAATGGTGGAGACATTATTTATATTGATCCGGAAAATAGTGGAAATTTAGGACAAAACGGTTCATTATCAAATCCTTTTGACAGTTGGGATGATATTCCCTGGAGTGATACATCTCAAATAAACGGAAAATCAATACTTCAAAAAAAAGGAACCGTATGCGAAACAACCGGCACATATACAGTAACAAATGCCACGGGAGTGACAATAGGAGCTTATGGCGACGGAACTCCCCCTGTTCTCTATTCTACAAATACAGGGAACCACATTATAGACTTTGTGTGGTCTAAAGATTGTAAAGTTGAGAATCTGATTGTCAGAGGAGATACAACAGCAAGTGGAGTAGCTCTTTCAACATCAGCCGTACGCGTATATGGATATCCTTATCAGAATGCATCTCTTAACAATAATGTCCTGATAGAAAACTGCATATTTGAAAATACGGAATTCGGAGTAAGACTTGTTGATGGTGATGATGTCACAATAAACAACTGTGAGATTAAAAATATAGAAGAAGACGGTATTTATGCAAGTGACGTATCAAATCTTGAAATATCATATTGTAACATCCACGACGTTAATTTGAAATGGTATCACGTTGGTCAGTCGCAGACAGAATCACCGGGCGACGGGATAGAACTTGTTGATGACTGCATAAATTACAACATACATCACAATACTATTGACCGGTCCAATTCGGGTAATAAATTTTGTTTCAGTTACAGTGCTTTGTCACCAAACAGTATAAACGGGATATTTGACCACAATGAATGTATAACACCTCTTTCAGGTGGAGACGGAGGTGCGGCAATATATATCGGACAAGGCAATAGTCAGGAAATTTGTTATAACACAATAGAGGGGGAGCAACCCGGAGTAATAAATATGTCAGACAATCTGAACATATACTATAACATATTCAAACATCTGCCTACGGGAATTTTAAGTTTATTATCCACAACACCGACAATTGCGGAGAATAATGTTTTTTACGATGTCAGAACCCATATTCAGGGAGGTAATCTTTTGGTAAAGAATAATATTTTCAATTTTACCGAAACAGGAGATATGGCTATAAACTTAACATCTCCGTCAATACTTGATGAAAGTAATAATCTATACTCAAGCGGAGCAGGAGGGAACAACTCGGTAATAGGAGATCCGATGTTTGTTGATCCGGCATCTGGCGATTTCCATCTTCAGAACGGTTCACCGTGCTATGATGCGGGACTTGATTTAGGTCTCACAGTTGATATGGACAGTATCCCTGTACCCCAGGGAGTGCTTCCCGAAATAGGGAGTTATGAGTTAATGCAGACAAACACAGCACCTCAGATAGATAATCAGAGTTTTTCAATTGCGGAAAACAGTGTAAACGGAACTTCGGCAGGAACGGTAGTTGCAACCGATCCCGATGCAGGGCAATCATTGACCTACACAATATTGTCGGGAAACACAAACAATGCTTTCAGTCTGAACTCATCCACAGGAGAGCTTACAGTAGCAAACAGCGCAGCAATAGACTACGAGACAAATCCCACTTTCGGTTTAACGGTTCAGGTTCAGGATAACGGAGTCGGGAATCTGACAGACCAGGCAACCGTAACGGTTAATATTACAGATGTAAATGAGAATCCCGAAATACAAAATCAGAGTTTCTCCATAGCAGAAAACAGCAATAACGGAACACAGGTTGGAACCGTTGCAGCTACCGACCCTGATAATGGCCAGTCATTGACCTACACAATATTGTCGGGAAACACAAATAATGCTTTCAGTCTGAACTCATCCACAGGAGAGCTTACAGTAGCAAACAGCGCAGCAATAGACTACGAGACAAATCCCACTTTCGGTTTAACGGTACAGGTTCAGGATAACGGAGCCGGGAATCTGACAGACCAGGCAACCGTAACGGTTAATATTACAGATGTAAATGAGAATCCCGAAATACAAAACCAGAGTTTCTCCATAGCAGAAAACAGCAATAACGGAACACAGGTTGGAACCGTTGCAGCTACCGACCCTGATAATGGCCAGTCATTGACCTACACAATATTGTCG
>Ga0256841_1002108_pt1 | contig 16199 bp, 12 predicted proteins | sample 356308metaG_FD_185971 | JGI IMG/M metagenome (GOLD analysis project Ga0256841, IMG submission 185971) | Hydrothermal vent microbial communities from Mid Atlantic Ridge, Atlantic Ocean - 356-308 | ecosystem: Environmental > Aquatic > Marine > Hydrothermal vents | place: Atlantic Ocean: Mid... | reverse complement strand
TCGATGCGGGCCTTTAGATGTCCACGTCCTTCTTTTTGAGGACGAACACGCCTTCCTTGCCGCTCGTCACCACGATCACGCCGCTCTCGAAGTACGGATAGTTGCTCCACGAACCGCCGAACGACGGCGCATCGTCGCCGTAGGGCACCGTGTCGAAATACCCTACCGGAACCGGGTGCTCCACGTCCGTGATGTCGTAGATCCGAAGCCCGCTCACGTAGTTCGACTGGTACATCAGGTTGCCCTTGATGTACAGGTTGTGGTCGATGGAAGGGTTATCGGAGACGTATTCTTTCACGAGTTGCGGGTCTTCGAGGTCGGCCACGTCCCAGATGAGCGTGCGCGTGCCCTCGACCTTGCCCTGCAGCTCGTCGAGTTCGTCGTTCATGAAAAAGTACCGCTGATCCTCGGTGAGCCATCCCTGATGGGAGTAGCCCACGTTCGGGTACGTCGCCTGCGAGAGCGCCGCCGGGTGCGCCTTGTCCGTCACGTCGGCGATCGAGAGCGCCGTCTCGTTGGCTCCGAAGCAGATCTCCCGGCCCCGGTAGCGGGCGTCCGGCCCGTGGTACGTCACGCACTGCGCGTCGTGCGTGTAGCCGGTGCCCTGCCGCCCCGTGCCCGTGTGCGCGAAGCATCCGGCGAAGGTCGGGTGCTCCGGGTCGCGGAGGTCGATCATGTGGAGGCCGCCGCCGCACGTCTCGCCGCCCATGCTCGCGCCGACGGCGAAGGCGAAGCCGGTGTCCTCGTTGATGACGATGTTGTGCGCGGAGTTGATCTTGTCGTAGTGCGCCGTCTCGGTGAAGGTGACCGGGGCGTCGGAGACGTTGCGGAGTTGGGTGAGGTCGAAGACCTGCATGCCGTGGGGTCCGGCGCCGTCGGAGACGATGTAGGCGTGGTCCTTGTAGACCTTGATGTCGCGCCAGGCGGCCGGGCGGGCGCCTTCGTGGAGCGGGAGCGAGCCGAGGTAGAGGGGATGATAGGGGTCGGAGATGTCGACGAAGGCCGTGCCGTCGGTGCGTCCGACGAGCGCGTACTCCTTGCCCGTCTCGGGGTCGGTCCATCCCCAGAGGTCGTTCGTGTGGACGCCGCGCCCGCCGCCGATATCCTTGACGGAGAGGAAGGAGACGAGGTCCACGTTGTCGCAGTCGAAGCCGGCGGCGTGGCCCTCGGCGCACGAGACGAGTTCGCCCGTGAGCGAGGCCATACCGGTGTCTTCGCTGAAGACGCGGGCCGTCTCGCGCCATGCGCCGGCGTCGTCCCGTTCGAAGACGGCGGCGGTGCCTTCGCCGCTGTCGTCCCCGACGACGCCGACGAGGGCGAGGTCGCCGCGGACGTCCACGGAGCCTGCGAAGAAGTCGCCGCTGCGTCCGTCCTCGGCGGCGAGTTTCGTCGCGCTCATCCACGGGCCGTTCTCGCTGTCGCGATGGAAGACGTAGACGGCGCCCGAGAAGCGGCCCGCGCCGGGCGCGCCGACCCATACCTCATCGGGTCCGTTGAGGGCGAGCGACGTGCCGAAGCGCGTCTGCGGTGCGGCGTCGAAAGGGGTGAGCATGCCGCTCCGCTCCCACATGGCGTCGTCGTACACGTACTCGAACACGACGCCGGTGAAGCTCTCATAACGCGGGGCCCCGACGAGGGCATGGCCGTTCCGGAGGCGCACCGAGGAGCCGAAGCGCGCGTCGCCTTCGAGCATACCGGCGTCGAGCAGGCCTTCTTCGGTCCATGCGTCGCCTTCGTTCCGGAAGGCATAGACCGCGCCGGCGTTGCCGTTCTGGCGCGGCGCGCCGATGAGCGCCAGGTCGCCTTCGAGCGCCACGGCGCTGCCGAAGCGGTCGCCGGGGCCGGCTTCGCTGCCGGTGAGCTTCGTCTGAAGGCGCCACGAGCCGTCGGCGTCACGGTGGAAGGCATAGACCGCGCCGGTCTTGCTCTGATGGGCGTAAGCGCCGACGAGCGCGAGGTCGCCGGAGAGGGCGACGGCGCTGCCGAAGTTGTCCGATTCCCCGAGATCCTCGGGAGAGAGGCGGGCCGTCTCGGTCCAGTTGCCTTCCTCGTCCCGAACGAAGACGTAGGCCGCGCCGGCGCCGTCGCTCTGTTTGGGCGCGCCGACGAGCAGGGTCCCGGCGTCGAAGGCGACGGCGTTGCCGAAGCGGTCGCCCGTGGTGGCGTCGGAGGCGGTGAAGCGGCTCGCCTCGGTCCAGGCGCCGTCGTCGTCGCGGCGGAAGACGTAGACCATACCGGGCTTGTCCGCATTGAGCGGTTCGCTGACGATGACCTCGCCGTCGCCGACGGCTACGGCCCCGCCGAAGCCCGTCCGCAGCGCGTTCGCGTCGTCGCCGGAGCGGAAGGTCTGCGCCTGTGCACCGAAGGCGACAAAGAGGAAGAGGGTCAGCAGAGAAAGGCCTTTTCGTATCATGAGGTTACCTCGAACTGGGGGGTACGGAGTTCATCTTTCTCGATGAACCGGAAAGCGGATGGTGCTTTTTCGACGGAGAGCAGCCGAGAAGGATGCACCGAAGGTATCCCAAACGCGGGAGGTGAAAAAAGGTGCCGAGGGGGAGCGGGGCCGGGCCGGCGCACGGATCCGGAACGTCTCGACATGAAAAAAGCGGAGCCTGCCCGTAAGCATGACTCCGCTTTGAAAAAACCATCGTCGGTTCGGCTGCGATCAGTTCACACCCATTGCCACGGGGACCGGAGTGAGCCAGCCGTGCGGGTCCTTTCCTGTGTGAATCACCTCGAAGAAGGCTTCCTGAAGCGCCTTCGTGATCGGACCGCGCCGGCCTTTGCCGACCGTGTACTTGTCCACCGAGCGGATGGGCGTGATCTCGGCGGCGGTGCCGGTGAAGAACAGCTCGTCGGCGATATACAGGGCTTCGCGCGGGATGACCTTCTCCTCGACCGAGTACCCCAGGTCGCGGGCGAGCGTGATGATCGCGTCGCGCGTGATGCCCGGCAGGATCGACAGGCCGACGGGGGCCGTGTAGAGCTTGCCGCCGACGACGACGAAGAGGTTCTCGCCGCTGCCCTCGGCTACGAAGCCGTCGGTATTGAGCATGATGCCTTCGGTGAAGCCGGTGAGCACCGCGTCCATCTTCGCCAGCGCCGCGTTGATGTAATTGCCGCCGGCCTTGGCCAGGGCCGGGAACGTGTTCGGGGCCATACGGCTCCACGACGACACCTTCACGTCGACGCCCTGTTCGAGGGCTTCCGGCCCCAGGTACGCGCCCCATTCCCACACCGCGATCACCGTGTCGACCGAGTTGTGCAACGGGTTGACGCCCATCCGGCCCATTCCGCGAAAGACGACGGGACGAATGTAACAGGACTCCAGCCCGCTGTTGGCGATGGTCTCCATCGTGGCCGTCTCCAGTTCCTCCAGCGAGTACGGGATGTCCATGCGATAGATCTTTGCCGAGTTGACGAGCCGTTCCATGTGCTCGCGCAGGCGGAAAACGGCCGGCCCTTTCTCCTTGGTATTATAACAGCGAATACCCTCGAAAACGGACGTGCCGTAATGAATGACGTGCGATAAGACGTGCACCGTGGCTTCCTCGTAGGGGACGAGCTTGCCGTTAAACCAGATATCATGCTTCATGTGCGACCGGGGTTTGTGGAGGTGCTCCAGGTTCTGTTTCAAACAACGAACGTGCGTCCTCTTCCAACGAAGGAACCCCCGAAATGTTCGGCGCGGTCCTCAAGATCCCTGGAAGCCGGAAGGGCTTTTTTTCGACGCTCTTCGGCGGCGGCGGCGCGGCATGACGCCGTATTTCGCAATGGTCCACAGGATCTTGGCCGAGGCCTTGACGGAGCCGGAAACGGTGCCGGTGATCTTCGAGACGCCGACGCGTTTCCGGTACGACACCGGCGTCTCCGTCGTGCGCAAACCGGCCAGCACGGCCTTGATCTGCATCTCGATGGTCCACCCGAAGGTCTGATCTTCCATCTCGAGGGCGAGCAGGTCGGAGAAGCGGATGGCGCGGAACGGGCCGAGGTCGGTGAAGCGTGCGCCCCAGAGCAGCCGCATCAGAAAGCAGGCGAGGCGGTTGCCGAAGAGCGCCTGCGGAAGCATCGCGCCGGGCTCCCGCTCGCCGAGCATCCGCGAGCCGATGACGAAGTCGGCCTCGTCCCGGAGGATCGGCGCCACGAGGGCGGTCATCTCTTCGGGGTGGTCGCTGTAGTCGCCGTCGAGGAAGACGACCACGTCCGGGTTCTTCTCCCGCGCATAGGCGATGCCGCGCAGGCAGGCGTGCCCGTAGCCCCGGCGCGGCTCCCGGAGCACCGTCGCCCCCGCCGCGCGGGCGTTGGCCTCGGTCTCGTCCGTCGAGGCATTGTTCACCACGACGACCTCTTCGACGAGCCCGGCGGGGATGTCGCCGACGACCCGACCGATGGAACGGGCCTCATTGAAGGCCGGGATGATGACCAGAATGCGCATCGGCGTTTCCATTCGCCTGTGTCTCTTCTCGTGAAACGTCAAAAAAACCAATCGTTTGTATGCTCGTGAGCCGACGAGGCCGCCGCTTTCGGCTCCTTCGCCTCGGGCCTCTACCCCGTGGTGCGCCGGGCAAACCGGAGGTTACGGGTCTCAGAGCAAAAGCATCTGTTCCTCCCGGTGCCGCGCGGCGATTTTCTCCGCCTCGGCGGCCAGGCGCCGCCGCAAGGAGGCGGGCGCGAGCACCCGGACGTGCGCGCCCCATCCGAGCAGCCACGGCAGGACCTCCGCCTCGCGTCGCACCCGGAGCGTGACGAGCAGTCCGTCCGGGCGCTTCACGCGGTCTTCGACGAAGAAGCCCGGCGCGTGGCGCACCCACTTTGCCGCCGCTTCGTCGAAGAGCACCTCCACCACGATCTCGCGCGGCTCGTCCGCCGGCTCGGTCTCCGTCCGGTACGCCGCCGGGCGCTCGAACGTCTCGTCGAGCACGGTGAGGTCGGTCATGTGGGCAAGCCGGAAGGAGCGGACGCGCGCCCCGGCCCGGTCGAGGCCGATCAGATACCAGCCGTCGACGCGGTGAACGAGGCCGTACGGCTCGACGGTCTGTTCGGCGGCGGACGCGCCCGCGGTTCTCCGGAAGCGGACCGCGCGCGTGGCGGCCAGGGCGCGTCGGAGCGTCTGAAGGGCCGCCTGCTCCGACGGGTCGTCGAACACGTTGACCGGCGCGAGGCGTATGCTTTCCTTGAGCGCCGCCGCCGTCTCCCGCAGATCCTCCGGCAAGACGGCCTCGATCTTCAGCCCGGCGGTGCGCGCCGCCGTTCGGTAAGCAACCTCGAAGTGCCGGGCCATGAAGTCGCTGCCGAGCAAGAGCAGCATCGCCTCGTCGCTCGTGAAGCGGAGCGGGGGGAGGAAGTAGCCTTCGTTCAGGCTGTAGCCTTTGCCCGGCACGGCCGTCAGCGGAACGCCCGCCGCTCCCAGCGCCTGCATGTCCCGGTAGATGGTGCGGGTGCTGACCTCGAAGAGGTCCGCCAGGTCGGCGGCCCGGCTCCAGCGCGAGGCCTTGAGTTCGAGCAGGATGGAGAGCAGACGGTCGGTTCGATGCATGCGTTTCACCTTCACGGGACGCCGGGCGGAGGGGAACACGTAAACGAATTTATCCCCTTTGCGCAAGTCCCATCTCCGCAAAAGCCGCGCGCACCCCTTCCTCGAACCGCTTCGCCCCGCCCTGCGAGGGATGCCGCACGTAGGTGGCTTCCGCGCCGACTTTCGCGAGCGCATATTCCGCCTTCCGCCCGATGGCGAGGATGCGCAGGGGCCGGAGCTGATCGAGCAGGCCCGCCAGGAGGTCGCCGAAGGCCGCCACCTCGCGGCGGGCCGGGGTGCGGATGGTCAGCGGCTCGCCGGGGCGGTGCGGGTGCAGCGGCACCGCGTTCCACGTGAAGAAGTGCGGGAAGTACGGCCCGAGCACGCGCCAGTAAATGCTCGCGCTGTATTCGCGGTACGGCGTCTCGTTCAGGCTCGACTGCGCGCCGTCGAGGGGGAAGGCCGGGTCTACGAGTTGCGCCTCGCTCGTGAGCGGGACGCCCGAGAACCGGCAGCCCCACGGCCCCGGCGCCTCGGCCAGCAGGAAGACGGGCGGGCGCTCCGTATAGGCGGCCAGGTAGTTCCACAGGTTTGCCCGCCGCACCGCCACGGCGTCCGCGCGGTCCAGCCCGTCGCTGCGGTCCCGGTATGGATTCCACAGGTTCTCCCGCGAGGGCACGGGGAAAAGGTCACGTTCGAGGCGTTGCCGGACGGGTTCGAGCAGCATGGGCGTTGGAGTGTTGGGGATGGAAGGGCGCGGAGGTGGACACGGCTCAGAGCTTCGCGCCGCAGTGCTTGCAGTATTCCGCATCGAGGTCGTGCCCCTCGGCGCTGCACCGGGGACAGGCTTGCCGGGACGTTCCGCGCTCCTCCGCCCGGGGCGGCTCCACGGTGACGATGCCCGTGGGCGCCGCGATGATGGCCGGCAGGTCGAGATGCCGAAGAAGCCGGCGGCATAGCGGAGCGGGCGTCCCACGCACGTGAGCCGCATCAGGTACCCGACGGTGAAAAGGATCGTGAAGGCCCATTCCGGCCCATAAAGCAACGGCCCGCACACGGCGCGGATCGACGCCGCACGCTCGAGCTTCACCGAGGCCACGCCGGCGAGCATGGCGAGGATCAGGAGGACGTCGAAGGGCGCGCCCGGCGGGAGTGTCGGCCTCGTAGATGATCTCGCGGCGCCTGTGTCGCCGGCCGGTCAGCACGGGTGGATCGATCCTTTTCATGGCATTCCGAGGGGAACCGGGGGTAGTGGAAGCGCGCGCGGGCTGCGCGGCCGATCATGAAGAGCGCCCGGCGTCCGCTTCCACCAGCGACTTCCCGAAGGCTTTGAGCGTGAGCACGGCGTGCGGCGCGGACCGCACCACGCGCTCGGTGACGCTGCCGAGGAGGAACCGCCGGTCGTTTCCGACGCCGTGCGTGCTCATCACGATCAGGTCCGCCTCCACCTCCTCGGCGCATTCGAGAATCTCGTGGGCCGGGCGCCCTTTCCGCACGTAAAATGCGACGGGCGTCTCGGGGCCGGGTGTCTCCTCGTAGAGCTGCCGCAACGCCGCCTCGGCCTGCTCGACGACCTCCGGCGGCATCTTCAGCGCCATGAACGTGGGGATGCCCGTGTCGTTGAAGACGGGCACGATGCGCTCTTCGGCCACGAAGACGAGCGCAAGCGAGGCGCCGTAGAGGCCGGCAAGGGCGCGCGCGTGCCGAAGCGCGGCGGCGGCGTGCTCCGAAAAGTCGATGGGCGCGAGGATGCGGCGAACGGGACGCGGAGCCGGGTCTTCGTCTTTCGTGCGCAGCGTCATCACGGGGCAGTCGGCGTGCCGGAGCACCTCGCCCGTGACGCCGCCGAGCGTCGGGTGAAGCAGGCTGCGCCGCCCGTGCGTGCTCATCACGATCAGGTCCACGTCGTGCTCTTCGGCATAGCGAAGCACCTCGCGGGCCGTGTCGCGCCCTTCGACCTGCACCTGGCGCAGGGGAACGTCCCGGCTCCGCTGCGCCGCCTTGTGCGCGTGCTCGGCGATCTCCCGGCGGAGCGCCTCGGCGGCTCCCATGTCCTCCATCACGCGGTTGAACCAGGCCTGCAACGGCTCGCTCCCCGCCATGCCGACCACGTGCAGCGTGTGCACCTCGGCCCCGCATCTCCGGGCCAGGTCGAGCCCCTGCTCGACGGCGGCCTCGGCGCTTGGTGAAAAGTCTGTTGGGATAAGAATATGACGGATCTTAAGCATCGCGATCGCTCTATTAGTGAACGTTCAATGAGGGAAACCGAATGCGGGAGGCTCCCGATGCGCGCAAAGTACGATACCGCACCTTCGGGATCACCCGTCAATGGTTTTATGAAAGCATTCCTCGTGATGTGCCACCGCTCTTCCGACAGGCTTCACGCTTCGACCAACCGCCCTCGGCAGCATACCTTCCCGTGCTGTATCTTCCGGCGGCGCAGTGTCCGGCCTCCCGTCTAACCCCGAATCTGCATGGACATGGAAACGGCAAAACTCATTCTCCACGGTCAAGAACACGAATTTCCCGTCACGGTGGGCACCGAGGGCGAGGAAGGCATCGACATCCGCAAGCTGCGCGCCACGACCGGCGCCGTCACGCTCGACCCCGGCTTCGGCAATACCGGCTCGTGCGAGAGCGGCATCACCTTCATCAACGGCGAAGAGGGCATCCTTCGCTACCGGGGCTACAGCATCGAAGAGCTGACCGAGAAGTCGTCTTTCCTGGAGGTGGCCCACCTGCTCATTCAGGGCGAGTTGCCCACCCGGGAGCAACTGGACCACTTCCGCCACCGGCTGACGTATCACAGCCTGCTCCACGAAGACATGAAAAAGTTCTTCGAGGGCTTCCCCCCGAGCGCCCACCCGATGAGCGTCCTCTCGACCATCGTCGCCTCGCTCTCGGCTTATTATCCGGAGAACGATGACCCGACGGACATCGACCTGAACATCGTGCGGCTGCTGGCGAAGATCAAGACCATCGCCGCCTTCGCATACAAAAAATCCATCGGGCAGCCCTACGTCTATCCCCGCAACAACCTCACCTATACGGGCGATTTCCTCCACATGATGTTCGCCGTGCCTTCGGAGGACTACGAGATCGACCCGCTCGTCGAGGAGACGCTGGACAAGCTGCTCATCCTCCACGCCGATCACGAGCAAAACTGTTCGACCTCTACGGTGCGCATGGTCGGCAGCAGCGGGGCGAGCCTCTTTGCGGCGATCTCGGCGGGGGTGAGCGCCCTCTCCGGACCGCTCCACGGCGGCGCCAACCAGGCCGTGATCAATATGCTCGAAAGGATCCGCGCCGACGGAGGCAACTATCGGAAATACCTCAACATGGCGAAGGACCGCTCTTCGGGCTTCCGCCTGATGGGCTTCGGGCACCGCGTCTACAAAAACTTCGACCCGCGCGCCCGCGTGATCAAGGCCTCCGCGGATCAGGTGCTGGCTCGCCTCGGCGTGGACGACCCCCTGCTCGACATCGCCAAGGAACTCGAACGCGCCGCCCTCGAAGACGAGTACTTCGTCTCCCGAAAGCTCTACCCGAACGTGGACTTTTACAGCGGCATCCTCTACCGCGCCATGGGCATCCCCACGAACATGTTCACCGTGATGTTTGCCATGGGCCGCCTGCCCGGCTGGATCGCGCAGTGGAAGGAGATGCACAACGATCCGAACACGCGCATCTATCGCCCCCGACAGATTTACGTGGGCGCGCGCGCCCGGCCGTACGTGCCCATCGACCAGCGCAGTTGAGGCGCGGGCGACCGGCCCGCCGGGGAGCGCTTGCGTCGTTCTTTACACAATTTTTCAGAGGCGCCCTTTACCTTCCGACCTTTTTTCGGCAACTTTGACGTTGCGGGCCGTGAGGCGCCCACCCTGCCATATAACGATTGCGTCCCCCGCTCCCGTACGGCGCGCCGGCTTTCCTTCGCCCTTCACCTCCGGCGTTGCGGCTTTCACAAGAAGTACTGTTCTCATTCGTGCGGCGTTCGCCTACCCGACACCACCCGGGCGATGCAGGGCATCCTCGTCGGGCAGACACCAGAGGTGCAGTCTGTTTTTTTATCAACCCCCTGTGATCTCAAAACCTTTGAGGAGTCAGACATGAAACGACGTGTACTACCTGGATTTGCCATCGCTTTTTTCCTGCTCTTGCTCACGGGCAGCGATGCGCTCGCGCAAGCGACCGTGCGTATGAGCGAAACCGTGTTCATCCGTCCCCGCGTGGGCCTCTCGTCCTATCTGGGGGACAACGAGAAGACGCCGTTCAACTTCGACGGCGACCTCTTCAACGGCGGCTTTCCGTACAACCTCGGCCTCGAGGTCGGCTACCAGTTCAACCCCCGCTACAGCCTCGGCCTCGGCTTTCAGTTCGGCGACTATCGGGGCATCACCGAGTTCGTCGACGGACGGGACTTTACCGGCGACCCGAACACGCGGAGCACGGTGCAACTCCTCGCGCGGTATTTGCTGAGCGAAGGCAAGGTCGCGCCGTACCTCCATGCCGGCGCGCAGGTCAGCTTCGGCAACACGCTCGTCTGGAACCCGGCCACCCCCAACGGGCCGTTCCGGGAAGAGAGCAAGACCGCTTTCGGGCCCCTCTTCGGCGCCGGGCTCGACGTGATGTTGAGTCAACAGGTGTCGTTCTTCGTTGAGACGACCGCCAACGTCACCTTCCCCGACGACGCCGCCGACGGACGCGACGACAACGGCTTCGGCGGCTTCGACTTCCTGATCAACACCGTCGGCGCGGGCCTGAAGTTCAACCTCAAGAGCCCGTTCGTGCCGGCGGTCGTAAGCACGGTCACCTGCCCGACGGGCGAGCTCGTGACGGGGCAGAGCGCCACGTTCTCGGCCACGGTCAACGCCGACGCCACGCAGCCGGTGTCCGTCACGTGGGACTTCGGCGACGGCGCGACGGCCTCGGGGCTGACGGCCACGCACATCTACGAGCAGGCCGGCACGTTCTCGGCCACCGTCGCCGCCGACAACGGGCGCGGCGCCAGCACGGCCACGTGCCCCGTGACCGTCGTGCCCGCCTGCACCGCCGCCGAGATCGTGACGATGACCGCCTCGACGATGAACCCCGACACCCACACCGAGGTCCGCTTCAACGCCAACGTGCAGGGCTCCGCGCCGGTCACATATCGCTGGGACTTCGGCGACGGCGCCGCCTCGACCGAGGCCAACCCCTCGCACACGTTCGCCCAGCCCGGCACGTACACCGTCACGCTCGAGGCGACGAACTGCGGCGGCACGGTCAGCCGCACGATCACCGTCACCGTGACGCCGTGGGAGAACCCGATCTGCGCCGTGGCCGAGATGAACTCGGTCTACTTCGACCGCAACTCGAGCACGCTCACCGAGGAAGCGCGCATGCAGCTTCAGGAGAACCTCGAGATCCTGCGGGAGTGCCCGAACCTGACCGCGCGCATCGAGGGCTTCGCCGCCCCCGGCGAGCGACGCACCCGGGGCCTCTCCGAAGACCGCGCCCGCGCCGTCGAACAGTTCTACGTGGACAACGGCGTCTCCGCCGGCCGCCTGACCGCCCTGGGCATGGGCCGCGTCTCGGGGGTGACCTCGAAGAAGGAGGGCACGAGCCAGTATCGCCGCGCCGACACCATCCCGGTGCGCAACTGATCCTGCGCCCCCGTTCATAAGGGCTTTGGAAAGAAGCGGGGCCGTCTTCGGGCGGTCCCGCTTCTTTTTTTTGAAGACACGCCGAACTGTGCCGGGCCGACCGCGCGCGCATGAACCCGACGCCCGGTCCGGCGTCACACGGTCACTGCGTTCGCCTTCGTCCCGTCATGGACGCGAACCCATGAATGCAGACGACGCTCCACCCGACGCCCGCGCGCGTCTTTATGAACCCGACCCCGATGACTCCGCCTTTACGCCTGGCCCTCCAGAAATCGGGCCGCCTCAGTGAGGCCTCCGTGCGCCTGATCGAAGCGTGCGGCATCCGCTTCAGCCGCGCCAACCACCGGCTCCGCGCCCTGACGGACAACTTCCCGCTCGAGCTCCTCTACCTCCGCGACGACGACATCCCCGGCTACGTGGCCGACGGCGTGGCCGACGCGGGCATCGTCGGCGAGAACGTCGTCGCCGAGAAGCGGAAGCCCGTCGCCACGCTCGAACGGCTCGGCTTCGCCCGCTGCCGCCTCTCCATCGCCCTCCCCAGATCCGACGCCTATGAGGGCCTCGGCGACCTCCACGGACGCCACATCGCCACCTCGTATCCGAACCTCCTCTCGGACTTCCTCGCCGAACACGACATCGAGGCGAGCATCCATGAGATCAGCGGCTCCGTCGAGATCGCCCCGAGCATCGGCCTGGCCGACGCCGTGTGCGACCTCGTCAGCTCCGGCAGCACGCTCCTGAGCAACGGCCTCAAAGAGGTGGAGACGATCTTCCGTTCCGAAGCCCTCCTCATCGCTCATCCCGGCCTCGCCCCCGACCGGACCGCCATCCTCGACGCGCTCCGCTTCCGCATCCGGTCCGTCCTCCAGGCGCAGAGCTTCAAATACATCCTCCTCAACGCGCCCAACGACGCCCTCGACCGGGTGACGGAGATTCTGCCGGGCATGAAAAGCCCGACCGTCATGCCGCTGGCCGAGGAAGGATGGAGCTCGGTCCATTCGGTCGTCAATGAGAACGATTTCTGGGAGGTCATCGAGAGCCTCCGGGCCGCCGGGGCGCAGGGCATCCTCGTGGTGCCCATCGAAAAGATGATCCTGTGACCCGTGGCCCTTCGCAGCGTGTGAGGAGGCTCCCGTCGTTCGCGCCACGCCTTTCGAACCCCGTCCCATGATGGAAAAAATCCTCTATCCCGAACGGTCCCGGTGGCCGGAGCTGACCCGGCGGCCGGCCTTCTCTTTCGAGACGCTCGCAGCGCAGATCGCGCCGGTGCTCGCCGACGTCCGCGCGCGGGGCATCGAGGCGGTGCGCGAATACACCCGCCGCTTCGACGGCGTCGAGCTCGACGACCCGGCGGCGCCGCCCGAGGCGCTCGCCGCCGCCGCCGAGGCCGTCCCCGCCGAACTCCGCGCCGCCATCCGCCTGGCCAGACGCAACATCGAGACGTTCCACGCCGCGCAGCTCGAGCGGTCCGCGCGCATCGAGACCGCGCCGGGGGTGGTGTGTTGGCGCAAGTCCGTGGCCCTCGAGCGGGTGGGGCTGTACGTGCCCGGCGGCACGGCTCCGCTCTTCTCGACGGCGCTCATGCTCGGCGTCCCCGCCCGCCTGGCCGGATGCCGCGAGATCGTCCTCTGCACCCCGCCTGGCCCGGGCGGCGCCGTGCCTCCGGCCATCGCCTTCACGGCTAACCTCCTCGGCCTCGACCGCGTCTTCCGCATCGGCGGCGCGCAGGCCGTCGCCGCCATGGCCTACGGCGCCGGGAGCGTCCCCCGCGTCGACAAAATCTTCGGCCCGGGCAACCAGTACGTCACCGTTGCCAAACAGCTCGTCCAGCGCGAGGGCGTCGCCATCGACATGCCCGCCGGCCCCACCGAGGTCGCCGTCGTCCTCGACGAGACGGCCCGCCCGGACTTCGTCGCGGCGGATCTGCTCTCGCAGGCCGAACACGGGCCGGACAGCCAGGTCGTCCTGTTATCCACATGTTTAAACACTGTGGAAAACGTGCTCGAAGCGGTGGATCGACAGCTTGAAAATCTTCCCCGCAAATCTATTGCGGAACAATCACTTAAAAACAGCAAAGCCATCGTCTTCGAGACGATGGACGAGGCGATGGATTTCGCAAATGCCTACGCCGCCGAGCATCTGATCCTCGCCGTCGAGAACCCGGAGGCGCTGGCCGAGCGGGTGGTGAACGCGGGGTCGGTCTTCCTCGGTCACCTGACGCCGGAGGCCGTGGGCGACTATGCCTCGGGCACGAACCACACGCTCCCGACGAACGGCTATGCGCGGGCGTACGCGGGCGTCTCGGTGGACGCCTTCGTGAAGAAGATCACGTTTCAGGCGCTCACGGAAGAGGGGCTTCGGAGCATCGGTCCGGCGGTGGAGACGATGGCCCGCGCCGAGGCGCTCGACGGTCACGCCCGCGCCGTGGCGATCCGGCTCGCGGCGCTCGAGGCCGCCCCGCCGCCTGCCCTGCCGCCGCGCGTCGGGCGCGTGCACCGGCAGACGAAAGAGACCGACGTCCACGTCGCGCTCGCGCTCGACGGGCGGGGCCGCGCCGACGTCCACACCGGCCTCGGCTTCTTCGACCACATGCTCGAACAGATCGCCCGCCACGGCGGCTTCGACCTGACGGTCCACGTCGCCGGCGACCTGCACGTGGACGAGCACCACACCATCGAGGACACCGCCCTCGCCCTCGGCGCGGCCCTCCTCGACGCCCTCGGCGACAAGCGCGGCATCGAGCGCTACGGCTTCCTCCTGCCCATGGACGACGCCCTCGCGCAGGTCGCGCTCGACCTCTCGGGCCGAAGCCGGCTCGTGTGGGACGTGCCGCTGAAGCGCGAGCGCCTCGGCGACGTGCCCGCCGAGATGTTCGCCCACTTCTTCAAATCCTTCTCGGACGCGGCGAAGTGCAACCTGAACATTCGGGCCGAGGGCGAGAACGAGCACCACAAGATCGAGGCCGTCTTCAAGGCCTTCGCCCGCGCCCTCCGGCAGGCCGTCCGCCGCGATCCCGCCCGGATGGACGTGCTGCCGAGCACGAAGGGGACCCTCTGACTTCCACGCCACGAAACCCGCCCCTCATGACCGTCGCCGTCGTCCGATACAACGCGGGCAACATCCTGTCCGTCCTCAACGCCGTGAAACGCCTCGGCGTGGAGCCGGTGCTTACCGACGACCCCGCCGCGCTCCGCGCCGCCGATCGCGTGATCTTCCCCGGTCAGGGCGAGGCGCGCTCGGCCATGCGCTACCTCCACGAACGCGGCCTCGACGACGTGATCCGCAGCCTGACGCAGCCCGTCCTCGGCATCTGCATCGGGCTGCACCTCCTGTGCCGCCACTCCGAGGAGAACGACACCCCCTGCCTCGGCCTCTTCGACGCGCGCGTGCGCAAGTTTCCCCCGAACGAGAAAGTGCCGCACGTGGGATGGAACACGATCACCAACGCCTCGGGACCGCTCTTCGAGGGCCTGCCGCCGGAGCCGTACGTTTATTTCCTCCACAGCTATTTTGCCGAGCGTGGGCCGTACACCACCGCCGTGACGGACTATATCCTTCCCTTCAGCGCCGCCCTTCACCGGGACAATTTCCACGCCGTGCAGTTTCACCCGGAAAAGAGCGGCTCCGTCGGAGAGACCATCCTGCGCAACTTTCTGAACCTGTAAGTCCCCGACCTTCAATCCCGATCACTTGTGCATGAAACGGATCGCCCCGGGCAGGCCCTACCCCTCCGTCGCTCCGCGACCCGTCCCCTTCGCACGGGGAGGGACTTCCGCGAGCCGAGCGGATCTGCACAAGCCCTTCCCCCTCACAGGGGGAAGTACCCCGAAGGGGGGATGGGGGACTGTTCCCGCCACATGCGCCAACATGGTCTACCCCTCCGTCGCTCCGCGACCCGTCCCCTTCGCACGGGGAGGGACTTATGTGGGGGCCGCACGAGCCCTTCCCCCTGACAGATAGCCGACCTTCAACCCGCAATCCGCCATGCTCACCAAACGCATCATCCCCTGCCTCGACGTCAAGGACGGGCGCACCGTCAAGGGCGTCAACTTCGTGAACCTGATCGACGCGGGCGACGCCGTCGAGCTGGCGAAGGCCTACGTCGATCAGGGGGCGGACGAGCTCGTCTTCCTCGACATCACGGCGACGCTGGAGAAGCGCGCCACGCTGCTGACGCTCGTGCGCCGCATCGCCCGCGAGATCAACATCCCGTTCACCGTCGGCGGCGGCATCGGGTCGGTGGACGACGTGCGGGCGCTGCTGGAGGCCGGCGCCGACAAGGTGTCCGTCAACTCGGCGGCCCTGCGCGACCCCGCCCTCATCGACCGCATCGCCGACGCCTTCGGCAGCCAGTGCCTGGTGCTGGCCCTCGACGCCAAGCGGGTCGGAGACACGTGGCGCGTCTTCACCCACGGCGGCAGCCGCCCCACCGACCGCGAGGCCGTGGCCTGGGCCGTCGAGGCCGAGCGGCGCGGCGCCGGCGAGATCCTCCTCACCTCGATGGACCACGACGGCACGAAGAGCGGCTTCGCCCTCGACCTGACGCGGCGCATCTCCGAGGCCGTCGCCATCCCCGTCATCGCCTCCGGAGGCGCGGGCGCGAAGCGCCATTTCACCGACGTTTTTCACGAAGGCAAGGCCGACGCCGCCCTCGCCGCGAGTATCTTCCACTTCGGCGAGATCCCCATCCCCGACCTGAAAGCCTACCTGCGCGACCAGAACGTCCCCGTGCGACTGTGAGCGGTCGCGCTATTAACCTTTTCCTCCTTATGGATCGCCTCGACCCCGACACGCTCGATTTTGCTAAGGGCGGCGGCCTGTTGCCCGCCGTCGTCCAGGATGCCCGCACGGGCCGGGTGCTGATGCTCGGCTACATGAACCGCGCGGCGCTCGAGCGCACGCTCGAAACGGGTCGCGTCACCTTCTTCAGCCGCTCCCGGCAGACGCTATGGACGAAAGGCGAGACGTCCGGCCACTTCCTCGCCGTCGAGGACATCCGGGCCGACTGCGACCGGGACACGCTGCTCATCCGCGCCGTG
>Ga0256841_1002107_pt1 | contig 16207 bp, 13 predicted proteins | sample 356308metaG_FD_185971 | JGI IMG/M metagenome (GOLD analysis project Ga0256841, IMG submission 185971) | Hydrothermal vent microbial communities from Mid Atlantic Ridge, Atlantic Ocean - 356-308 | ecosystem: Environmental > Aquatic > Marine > Hydrothermal vents | place: Atlantic Ocean: Mid... | reverse complement strand
AATTTCAACCTGTTTCGGAGAGAATAACAGCGTATCGATTCCAAAGAAAGTGTACATCTCCCTGCACAGCTTTGCCAAGGACTGCCCGGTTAATTCCTCAACAACCAGCTGAAGCAACATGAACCCAAGATCACTGTAACAGGAATTCTCGCCCGGAGCGCTTTCCAGGGATTCATTCATTAGGAGTTTGAAGAGTTCTTTTTTTCGGTAGTTTTCCTTTACCTGAACGAGTATCTTGTAATATGGCTTGTACGCCGGCAATCCACTCGTGTGGCTCAATAGGTGACGTATTGTTATTCGCCCCTTATCTCCAAGGACCTCTTTGCTACCCTGGAAGACACTTTCCAGGCTATCATCAAGTGAGAGTTTACCTTGGGAAACAAGTTCTATTAAAACAAGAGTAGTGGCAAGTGGTTTTGTAAGGGACGCCAGGTCAAAAAGAATCCGGGGGTGGGCGGAAATGTTGGTGTTTCCGGTATCGATATTCCCGTAAGCTTCGTGGAACACAATTTCATCTTTTAACCAAACAAGTATGACAGCCCCTGGAAACACTCTATCGTCAACACCTTTTTGCATTACTGCATCAAGAGTCAACCAGTTGTTTCTTTCGGTTTTATCAGAGAGCATCCGTGGGTCTTTCCAGGTAGGTAAGCGTTTTTGTGTCGCAATCCAGCATGGCACGCAACCCCAGTGGCAGGGTCACATTCCTGGATCCATGACCGACTGGAATCCCAGCCAAGACAGGGATATCTATGTCACCCAGCACCTCTAGTACCAATTCCCATATTGAAGAGACTGGACCACAGGAAATAAATTCCCCTAGAAGGAGCCCACTTAGAGACTCGAGCTTCCCTGCTAGTTTCAAATGATTTAACATTCGGTCCAACCTGTACAAAGCTTCACCCCTATCTTCCAGCAAAAGAATAGCACCCGCAAGTTCAGGTTCATAGCTGGTTCCCAACACATGGCATAGGCATGTCAGGTTTCCGCCAAATACACGACCTTCGGCTTTTCCACCTCTCAAAACTCGTGCGCAAGGAAAACGATATAAAGGGTTTTCATTCGAGGCAAGAACGTCGAGAAGACTTCCGATGTCCTCATCGGGCAACACTCTTAACTGGCTCACCGTTGGGCCGTGGAAGGTAACGAGTTTGCACTTCGACCACAGAGCACAGTGAAGAAACGTAATATCACTGTATCCGACAAAGACCTTGGGATTCCTTGAAATACGTTCAAAGTCAAGTAGATTCAGTATTCGAGAAGACCCATAGCCTCCTCTTACACAGAAAATGACTTGAGAATCCTCATTTTCGAAAGCGTCAATCAGAAGAGATGCCCTTTCGCTATCCGAGCCCGCCAGGTACCTATGGTTGCTACTACAGGTAAATGATTTCTCGGGATTTACCCTAACTTCCCTTAGTTTCTGCAACCCCGCATCAATCATGTGGCCTTCCATGGCACTCGCAGGAGCAACCACCGAACATATTGCAGGGAGGTTAACTGGAGGCGGTTTTATAACCGAGTTCCGGGTATGCTTGCCAGGTCGATTCTTTCCACTCATTTCTTGTTTCTATCAAATATAATTTTTAACCCTCTCAAGGTGAGGTAGTCGTCCACCGCATCTATAGTGTCTGTTTCTTGCGCAATCAGGTGAGCCAACCCCCCGGTAGCCACTACCCTGGGATCGGTTTGAACTTCTTTTTTTATGCGGTTGACTATCCCTTCCACAAGCCCTGTATATCCGTAAATAATACCAGAATTCATGGAGGCGATGGTATTCTTGGCTACCACGTATTTCGGCTTCGCAAAGATCTCCACCCTTGGCAGCTTGGATGCCTTTTGAAAAAGAGCCTCGCTGGAGATCATAACCCCTGGGCTAATAACTCCTCCCAAGTACTCTCCATTGGGGGAGATATAGTCAAAAGTTGTAGCTGTTCCAAAATCCACCACAATGACAGCTTTTCTATATGTCTCGTAGGCCGCAACGGCATTTACGATACGGTCTGCACCCACTTCCCTAGGGTTATCCACGTAGATAGGCATCCCGGTTTTAATCCCGGGCCCTATAATTAAGGGAAGCTTGTTAAAATACTTGTTGCAAAACTCAACGACAGTGTTCAGCATCGGGGGCACAACGCATGAAATCACCGTGTCGGTGTGGGGATCAATTTTGACATTTTTGGCCAAAAAAAGGTTATGTATTAAAACAATATACTCATCGACAGTGCAATCCTGAACGGTTCTTATTCTCCAATCTACCACCAGTTTCCCATCTTCAAAGAGACCAATAACCGTGTTGGTATTCCCTATATCTATTGCCAGCAACATTTTCGCATCTTCAGCCACTTATGAACACTCCACAACCCTTAAAGCAAAATTTCAACATTCTCCATAACACTTTGTTATCGTTTCTGCCATGTCTTTGCATAGTTCATCTATAAGATCCCCATCCTGAGCCTCTATCATAATCCTAATAACGGGCTCTGTACCCGAGGGTCGAATGAGAATTCTACCTGAATCCCCCAGTTTTTCCCGTATCTGCTTTTCTTTCGTAAAAATCTCCGGAAATTCATCAAGGGGTTTTTTTTCCTTGACCTTTACGTTTACAAGCTTTTGGGGATACTTCTGCATCACTTGCTTTAGCTCTGAAAGCGGCTTCATCTCTCTTAGCATTACACTTAGTACTTGTAAGGCAGTGAGTATACCGTCGCCGGTAGTGGCATGATCAAGGAAGATCACGTGACCAGACTGTTCGCCCCCGAGGTTGTACCCGCACTTGAGCATATGTTCCACGACGTACCTGTCTCCAACTGCCGTACGCTCCATCTGTCCACCATTACGGCGTATGGCAATCTCCAGCCCCAGATTACTCATTACAGTGCTCACCAGCGTATTTTTATTCAAGGAACCTTCCTGTAACATGTGTATGGCACATATGGCCATTATGTAATCACCGTCAAGTATCTCTCCACGGTCATCGGCCATTATTACCCTGTCCGCATCACCATCAAAAGCCAGACCTAGGTCTGCGTTGTGTTTTTTGACCAGGTTTGATATTACCTGGGGGTAGAGCGAACCACAACCATCGTTTATGTTTTTCCCATTCGGTTCCACACCAGTCAATATTAATTCGGCACCAAGCTCTTCAAATACTGCAGGTGCAACCTTGTAAGCAGCCCCATTGGCACAATCGAGTACTATCGTAAGGCCTTCAAGTGTAAGATCCTTGGGAAAGGTGTTTTTCAAAAACACGATGTATCGCCCTCTGGCGTCATCTATCCGGGTTGCCTTCCCCACTTCTTCCGCAGTCGGCCGGAGATCGTCAATGCCATTTGTATCTATCAGTTCCTCGATTTTGTTCTCAAGCTTATCCGGGAGCTTATAGCCGTCTCTCGAAAAAATCTTTATACCATTATCCTGGAAAGGGTTATGGGATGCGGAAATTACAATTCCGGCATCTGCTCTCATGCTTGAAGTTATAAATGCTATTCCCGGTGTAGGAAGAGGACCAACAAGGAGCACATCCACACCCATGGAACATATTCCCGAGGCTATGGCATTTTCCAACATGTAGCCGGAGAGCCTCGTGTCTTTGCCGATTACTATTTTGGGCCTTTTGTGAGTACCTTTAAAAAGATAAGCAGTACCTCTGCCTATTTGCATTGCCATTTCTGTGGTCATGGGATAAACATTTGCAACTCCTCTTACCCCGTCAGTACCAAAAATTCGCCCCATGGCTATTTACTCCTTTGAGATTCTAAAAGATATACCCCTTTCAACTCAAAGGGGTATCAGACGACTTTTCAATATAGAAAATATCCTGGAGAATCAAGCTAAATTTGGTCTTTCCACCTTCCCCTTTTAATTAGCTTCTCGAATAGCATCGGCCATTTTAGCGACTTCAACATTATGCCGCACATTATGAACACGGACTATATGGGCACCCGCCAGTACCGCTGCACACGTAACTGCACCGGTGCCAACTTCACGGTCCAGTGGATTTTCCTTCTCGAGAACCTGACCGATAAAAAACTTCCTCGAGGCACCTATCATTACAGGACGGTTTAACATGTGGAAAAAGGAAAGGTATTTGATGATCAAAAGATTGTGCTCCACTGTTTTGCCGAAGCCTATCCCCGGATCAACAATAATTTGCTCTCGCTTGACACCCTTGCTAGTGGCATATTCTATCCGTTCCTGGAGGAAGGTTATTATTTCAGCAATGATGGCATCGTAGTAGGGATTTTTCTGCATGGTCTTGGGAGTTCCAAGCATATGCATTAGGATAACCGGCGTTCCCGTTTCAGCTGCCACTTCAGCCATTTTGGGGTCAAAGCGTAGTGCACTAACGTCGTTTATTATCGTGGCACCCGCTTCAATGGCACGTCTTGCAACACCGCTTTTACAGGTGTCAACGGAGATGGGAACTTTTACCTTTGATGCCAGCTTTTCTATGAGGGGTATAACCCTGCGCTTTTCCTCGTCCTCCTCCACCGGATCGGAAAATGGCCGGGTGGATTCTCCGCCGATATCAATTATATCCACTCCGGCTCTTACCATTTTTTCTGCCTGCTCGAGGGCTCGGTCCGGGGAGATAAACATCCCTCCGTCGGAAAAAGAATCAGGGGTTACGTTTAAAATCCCCATGATCAACGTTCTTTGCCCGAGGCACAGTTTGTTTTCACCGCATTGGAGTTCAAAACGAGGTCTCTCAACAACGCACATCAGGAGCACCTATGGGAGTTCAGCCACATTCTTGTTTCCTTCGGAATCGTTTTCTTCTTGTTCTTCAACTTCCCGCGGTATTTCAGGTGGCCTGGAAATTTTCTGCTTTTCTTTCTCTTTCTTTTCCTTTATTTCCCTTATCTTGGATTCTCTTGCCCTTATCGCCTCTTCGCGTTCCTTAAGGGCTTCCTCTTCACGCCTGATTAGCTCTTTTCCGAGGTCCGGATTTATTTCCATAATCAGTTCATTTATGTCTTCATTAGTAAGCGTCTCTTTTTCTAACAGCGACTCCGCGATCTTGTGGAGCATCTCCAGGTTCTCATTTAAAATACCCTTTGCCCTTTCGTAATTCTGCATTACCACATTTTTTATCTCTTCGTCTATGAGGATAGCTGTTTTCTCGCTAAAATCCCTATGCTGAGCTATCTCGCGACCAAGAAAAATGTGTTCTTCCTTTTTACCGAAAGCCAATGGGCCAAGCTTTTCACTCATACCCCATTCACAAACCATTCGGCGGGCCAGCTCAGTAGCTCTCTCGATATCATTGGCAGCACCGGTAGTTTTTATTCCGAATATAATTTCTTCCGCCGCTCTACCACCCATAAGAATCGTTATATTATTCAACAGGTAATCTTTGTGGTAGGTATGTTTCTCACTGACTGGTAGCTGCTGTGTTAACCCAAGGGAACGGCCTCTAGGAATAATCGTGACCTTGTGGATCGGATCGGCATGAGGCAACAATTTCGCAACAAGCGCATGACCAGCCTCGTGGTAAGCAGTGGTCCTTCTTTCTTCTTCACTAAGAATGGTACTCTTTCGTTCGAGCCCCATCATTACTTTATCCTTAGCGTCCTCAAAGTCTACCATTTCAACGTAGTCTTTGTTCCTTCGAGCAGCCAAAAGAGCAGCTTCATTTACCAGATTTTCAAGATCAGCTCCGGAAAAACCGGGAGTACCTCGTGCGATAACCTTGATATCCACATCTTCTGCAAGAGGTGTATTTTTCACGTGGACTTTTAGGATTTCTTCTCGTCCTTTAATGTCCGGAACAGGGACCACCACCTGTCGATCGAATCTCCCAGGGCGCAGTAGCGCGGGGTCTAAAACATCAGGCCTGTTGGTAGCCGAAATTAATATAACCCCCTCATTGGATTCGAAACCATCCATTTCTACCAATAACTGGTTCAGGGTCTGTTCTCGCTCATCGTGACCACCTCCAAGACCCGCACCCCTGTGCCTCCCAACAGCATCGATCTCGTCTATGAAGATGATACACGGAGCATTCTTTTTCCCTTGAACGAAAAGGTCGCGAACTCGAGACGCACCAACTCCGACGAACATTTCTACAAAGTCAGAACCGCTTATGCTAAAAAACGGCACACCAGCTTCGCCGGCAATAGCCCTAGCAAGAAGCGTTTTACCCGTTCCGGGAGCCCCAACAAGGAGCACGCCCTTGGGAATTCTGCCACCCAGGCGGGTAAACTTCTTTGGGTCTCTCAGGAATTCAATAATTTCCGTAAGTTCTTCCTTGGCTTCATCAATACCAGCTACGTCATCAAAAGTAACCTTGCGAGCGCCGTCGCTTATGAGGCGAGCCCGGCTCTTGCCGAAACTCATGGCCTTTCCACCACCAACCTGCATCTGTCTCATAAAGAATATCCACACGGCTATGAGAAGAATCATCGGAAACCAGCTTATCAGAACCGTGACATACCATGGGGATTCCTCTTCAGGCTTTGCCTTGATGGTGACATTTGCTTTCCGTATAAGGTTAATCAGGCCCGGGTCGTTAGGTGCATAAGTCTTGAAACTTTTTCCATCCAAGCGTTTTCCATAAATGTTGCTCCCCTGAATGGTTACTTCTGCTACTTCCCCACGCTCCACAGAATTGAGAAACTCACTATAGGTTATCTCATTCCTCGCCTTCTGAGGATGATTGAACATGTTAAAAAGAAAAATTACGACCAGGCTGATCACCAGCCATAAGGCCAAGTTCTTGTAAAATGGACTCAACTTATACCTCCTTGACTATTAAAATAACTCCACCGCGAGGTGAGAATCTATCTGATTGATTTCTGTTTGTTATTTTTTGCTATTTTTTATTTATCATGCCCACGTTATATTAGGCAATAGAAACTGTACGCAATACATAGATATGTCACAATATGTCAAAAGCCTGAGTTAATGGATGGATTCTTGATGAATATTTGGAACATTTTGTCATTGCGAGGATCCCGCACCCACTTTATGATAATGTTTTCAAGTTATAGAAGACATGTATGACTTGAAGTGGGTGCGGTAGACGAAGCAATCGCTCTGGAACATCAAAGTCTTGGAAATTGCTTCGCTGCGCTCGAAATGACTTTGGTTTAGCTTTTTGTTCGATACAATATTTACAAAGGCCCTACTAGTAACCGAAAAAGAGTATGAAAGGAAATACACTACGTAAGAAATTTGAAGGTGCAATGCTGGGTTGTGCATTAGGAGATGCCATAGGTGAGCTTGCATTTAAATACCGCCATAGGAAAACCCTTGAAAACAAGATTGACGCCTTAGACCTCCTCGTCTTTACCGATGATACGGCAATGGCGATAGCCCTGGCAGAGTCACTGATTAAAATGAAAGCCATTGACCAGGAAGATATAGGAAACACGTTTGCGAAGCATTACTTGAAAGAACCATGGCGCGGTTACGCAGCGGGGCCTCCCACCATTTTTGCCATGGTAGCCGATTCAAAAATCTCCTACGTCGATGCAGCGAAAAGGCTATACGGAGGTGAGGGATCTTTTGGTAATGGAGCAGCTATGCGTATAGTGCCCGTCGGTTTGCGCTTTTATGACTTGGAGGATCTCTACAACAAGGCGGCAGCCACTGCAGAAGTAACCCACGCTCACCCCGTGGGAAAGGATGGTGCTGCAATTCAAGCTCTTGCGATAGCCCAGGCCGTTAAGGCTGAACCACATGAAAACCTTGATCAGGAAGCTTTTCTTGACATGCTAATATCCTCGGCTCGAACCCGGGAAATCCGGAAAAAATTGACCTTGGTTGACAAACTGATTAGAGATAATGCACCACCTCAAAAGGCAGCCCGAGAACTCGGAAAGTCGGTGGCGGTTCACGAATCTATGCCTTTTTCTCTCTACTCTTTTTTAAAAAATCATCAGAGTTTTGAGGAGTGCCTTTTTTGTGCGGTTTTGCACGGTGGAGATAGAGACACGCTGGGCGCCATGGCGTGTTCCATTTCCGGGGCATACCTAGGCGTAAATAAAATACCCGAAAAATGGCTAACGAAGCTAGAACGAAGGGAATATATAATGGATTTGGGGAAGAAGCTATTTTTATCGAAAATTTCCACGCAGGATCCGAAGAAATAGCTTGACAGCACATACCAGTTGCGTTAAAAGAGAAAGTAACTTTTAGCACGAAGCTAAAACCTGCTTAGACTAAATAATCATAATCGTTTCTCAAAAATAAGCCACGAAGGCTTCGGATGCTCGGGAGAGCAGAGGTTTTCGTGGCTTTTTTGTTGGAGCGCTCCTTCGAATGCGGATGTTACAAAGGAGGTTTTAGCTATGAAAAAGTTGTCAATTATCTTGGTTATCGCGGTTTCGGCGTCTCTACTTCTGACAGTCCCACAGGCATTCGCCCATTTCCAAATGATTATTCCTTCAAGCAATATTGTTACACAATCCGGAAAACGCTCCGTTCAACTCGATATTCGGTTTACTCATCCCTTCGAAGGACAAATGATGAACATGGAGAAACCTGACGAATTCGGGGTTTTCTTCAGGGGCAAAAAACAGGATCTCCTCAGCACGTTGTCTCCTAATAAAATAGACGGCAAACAGGCATGGAGAAGCTCGTACACTTTTAAGAGACCCGGTGACTATATTTTCTACGTATCCCCCAAGCCTTACTGGGAGCCAGCAGAAGACAAGTTCATTATCCATTACACCAAGACGGTTGTTGACGCCTACGGCCTGGAAGAAGGATGGGACGAAGAAGTGGGACTTAAAACGGAGATTATCCCCCTGGTAAGGCCCTATGGAATTTATACTGGCCAGGTTTTTAGGGGAATAGTTAAATTGGATGGGAAACCCGTTCCGTTTGCAGAAATAGAAGTAGAGTGGTTTAACCAGGGAAATCAATTCAAAGCCCCCTCTCCGCCTTATGTAACCCAGGTAATCAAGGCTGACAAAAACGGCGTTTTTTCCTTTGCCATGCCAAAACAAGGGTGGTGGGGATTTGCAGCGCTTTCAGATGGCGGAAAGATCCTGAAGTACAAAGGGCAACCCAAGGACGTTGAACTTGGAGCTGTTTTCTGGGTTTATGTTCATGACATGGTTAGAAAGTAAGCACAGAAGGTATGGAACAAAATGCATATATCAGAAGGAATTCTTAGTGCCCCGGTACTTGCCACGGGTGCAGCATTAACAGTTGTTGGGACTGCCATCGGCTTGAAAAAGATGGACTACGACAAGATCCCCGAAGTGGCAATTTTGTCATCTGTCTTTTTCGTGGCGTCTCTCATTCACGTTCCCCTGGGACCAACAAGTGTACACCTCATATTGAATGGTCTTTTGGGATTGCTTCTGGGGTGGTCGGCATTTCCGGCCATCCTGGTGGCACTCTTCCTACAGGGTATACTGTTCCAGTTTGGAGGCCTAACAACCCTCGGAGTAAATACCATTAACATGGCGTTACCGGCGGTTGTTTGCTACTTCCTTTTTAGACACGCCGTAACAAGTGAAAATAGCTGGGTAGAAATCGGGGGAGCCTTTTGCTGCGGTTTCCTGGCAGTGGGGCTTTCAGGAATAATGGTTGCTCTTTCATTGTTGTTTACAGGGCAATCTTTTATAAACGTAGCAAAATTAATCCTCCTGGCCCATCTGCCAGTAATGCTTATCGAGGGATTGTTTACGGTGTTCGTTGTCAAGTTCCTTAAGAAAGTCAAACCAGAGATGCTCGAGGTTGCAAATGCGACAAACTAAATACGTATTACAAGCTCTGTTCATAATAATACTTTTGCTTTTGTTCGAAGCACCTGTTTCTGCTCACAAGGTTACCATCTTCGCATATGTTGAAGGGGGCAAGGTTTATACCGAGTCCTACTACGTTGACGGAACCAAATGCCAGAATTCAGAAGTAGAGGTTCTGGATAGTAGCGGGAAGGTGGTTTTAAAAGGTAAAACGAATAAACAGGGAGAATTTAGCTTTGTTCCACCTTGTAAAGGTCCTTTGAAAATCGTTTTACGAGCGGGTATGGGACACAGGGCTGAAACAGTTTTGTCGAAGGCGGACCTCCAGGAAGGAGGAAACGTGGCGACGAAGGGATCCGCAGCAGAAACAGAACCAGCTGAACCTAAAATTCAGGCATCCGGACAAAAGACAGGTGAGATCGCCATCAGCCAAAATGAATTAAAAAAGCTTCTTAATGAAACCCTGGACAGGAAACTTCACCCAATCCTGAAATTACTCGTGGAAAGCCAACAGCACGGTGTATCAGCGAGGGACGTTTTTGCCGGGCTTGGTTACATCTTTGGTATCATGGGTCTGGTGATTTACATAAAAGATGCAAAAAAGCAAGGGAGAAGAGGCGAAAATGATTAGTGAACATTTGTCGGAAGGGACTTCCTACTTGCACGATTTTGATCCGAGGCTAAAAATAATAGTGGCATTGATCTATTCTGTCACCGTGGCACTCTTAACGAACTTTACCCTACTTTTTGCCAGTTTAGTCTTTTCTCTTGTCCTTGTTACGTGGGGAAGATTGTCTATTGCAACGGTACTTAAAAGACTCCTCGTAATTAACGGCTTTGTTTTTTTTCTTTGGCTTGTTCTCCCCTTTTCCTACGAAGGGAAAACATTGTTTGAAGTCGGTCCTTTGGCTGCCACACAACCAGGGGTATACCAGGCCCTTAGAATAACATTAAAGTCTAACGCCATCATTCTCTGCTTGATGGCTCTCCTTTCCACGTCTCCCACGTTTATGCTGGTTCATGCCCTGCATCATCTTAAAGTTCCATCCAAGCTGGTACATCTTTTTTTCTTTACGTACCGTTATATTCACGTTATTTATACGGAATTTACAAGGCTACATACGGCCATGAAAGTCAGGAGTTTTACTCCCAGTACTAACATTCATACGTATAAAAGTTACGCATACCTGGTGGGAATGCTCCTGGTGAGAAGCTACGAAAGGTCGAAGAGAATTTACCAGAGCATGCTGTGCAGGGGATTTAACGGAAAATTCCACACGCTGTATCATTTTGAAAGTAAACCCCAAGAACTGGTTTCCGCGGCCATCATGACAGTGTTCGTGTTACTTATTGCAATTGGACAATGGATACCTCTAGGAAAAATACTGACATTCTAATTGAGCTAAACGAAATATATTTCAGATATAGAGAAAGGCCTGTTTTAAATGGCCTTTCTTTTTGTTTTTGCGAAGGTGAACGGGTCGGATTGATTGGGCCTAACGGAAGTGGCAAAACAACCCTGTTTCACATAATTATGGGGCTTCTGAAGCCAGATGCGGGGGAGTTAAAAATTTTTGGTCAACCGAGAAGAAAGGAAAAAGATTTTACCGAGGTCAGGAGGCGAATAGGCTTCGTATTCCAGGATCCAGATGACCAACTATTTAGTCCCACCGTTGCGGAAGACATAGCGTTTGGTCCACTGAATCTAGGTATTCCACGGGAAGAGGTGTTGGGCATAGTTTCTAGAACCCTCGACATGCTTGGACTAAAGGGCTTTGAGAATAGAGTGACTCATAAACTTTCAGGGGGAGAAAAAAGGCTGGTTTCCGTTGCCACCGTACTGGCCATGAATCCCAATATTCTTTTACTTGACGAACCAACAGCGGGACTGGATGAAAAAACTGTTGCTAGATTAAGCAAAATTCTCAAGAACCTAGACACATCTTACATAATTGCATCCCATGACAAGGAATTCCTTCAAAAAGTAACGAACAAGTTGTATAAGCTACAAGGTGGGAAACTGGTGATGGTCGATTCTTAAGATTTTAATTTTATGGTAAATTACATCTCTGAAACTTCGGAACTTTCTATTTATTGGAGTGTCAGTTTAGAACAAGATTAGCGAGTTCGAAAAGCAGGATTGAAAGAATGTAGCGGTTAAACAGAATTGGGGAAAGGAGTCTGATCACGATGGGTATATCGCCAAATCACTCAAAAAAAATAACGCTTATAACTTTGTGCTTGTTGGCTTTTTTTCTACTCTCTTTTTCTTCCAGCTATGCCGGACTGTTACCGGACAACTCGGCACCCAAATCCTTCGCAGACCTGGTAGCCAAGGTTCAAAATACCGTAGTTAACATAAGCACCACCCACGTTATCAAGGCAAGGCCATTTATGCCCCCCTTTGGCCCTCATTCACCTTTTAAAGATTTTTTTGGAGACCAGTTCGATGACTTTTTTCAAAAATTTTTCGGTGAAATACCCCAGGGTAAGATAAAGACCAAAAGCCTTGGTTCCGGGGTAATCATAGACAAGAAGAAAGGTTACATTCTGACGAATAATCACGTGGTAGCCAAGGCAGACGAAATAAAGGTAAGGTTGACAAACGACAAAATATACGATGCAAAAATCGTGGGACGTGATCCCAAAACTGACATCGCATTAATACAGATTAAGAACGCCAAGGACCTGCCCCAGGAAGCAAAGCTGGGGGACTCTGATGCAATACGGGTAGGAGACTGGGTAATTGCCATCGGCAATCCCTTTGGTCTCGGACATACGGTCACAGCGGGAATTATCAGTGCCAAGGGGCGAATAATAGGTGCGGGCCCATACGACGATTTTCTTCAAACTGATGCCGCCATCAACCCTGGTAACAGCGGTGGTCCACTTTTTAACATGAAAGGGGAAGTAATAGGTATTAACACAGCCATTGTAGCCCATGGCCAGGGGATAGGTTTTGCCATTCCTTCCAATATGGCAAAAGCGATAGCAGAGCAATTAATCAAAACTGGAAAAGTTGTTCGAGGCTGGCTGGGTGTGATGATACAGGAAATTACCCCCGAGTTAGCCGATTCCATAGGTTACAAAGGGAACAAAGGAGCACTTGTTGCTGACGTATTGGATAAAGGGCCTGCAAAAAAAGCAGGGATAAAAAGAGGGGATGTAATACTCAAGTTCGATAATAAGGATATACACGATGCACATACGCTTTCAAGGGTTGTATCTTCAACTCCTCCAGGCAAAAAGGTAAAGGTAGTTATCTGGCGTAACGGAAAAGAGAAAACGCTGGAAGTTAAAGTTGGCACAATGCCTGCTGAGGGCGGGGAAGAACTAGCTTCAACGGAAACAAACTGGGGATTTAAAGTTCAGAAACTTACCCCCGAGTTGGCGGAAGAATTCGGGTGGTCAAAGAATGAAAAAGGACTTATAGTAACCGAAGTTGAACCGGGGACGCCTGCTTCAGCCTCGGGTCTGAGAAAAGGAGACCTTATAAAAGAAGTAAACCGAAAACCGGTAGCGAATCTTAAGCAGTACCGGAAAGCTCTTAAACGCGGTAAAAAGAACAAACTGCTTTTGTTGGTAAAAAGAAAAAAATACACCTTTTACGTTCTGCTACAAAGGGATTAACTTCCCTCACCATCCGCCCCATGGCGGATACATAAATACCTCCTCCTTTCATCTCCCAAACCAGGAGCTGGCTACCCCCCCAGGCCAGCTCCATTTCTTTACTACTTGAAAAATAACCGCTTGCTAGGTTTGACATCCTTTGACAGAATTAAAAGTAAAGTTTACAATGGTTGTTATCATCGGGAATCATAAGAAGTGGCCCGGAATTTACTTCGTTGACGGAACTGGCAAAAGCAGTTCAATCTGATCTACCTTTTGGAGACAAAGCAGGCTAGTATGAGGAAAAGGAAAGTCCTGGTAATAGAAGACGAAGCCAGCATGGCTAAGCAACTCAAGTGGGGGCTGGCATCCTTTAACATTATGACTGCCAAAGATCCCGCTGAAGCGGTCAATCTCCTCAAAGATTACTCGTTTAAAGTTATCACATTAGATCTGGGCCTCCCACCACACCCTGATTCACCAGAAGAAGGGTTTAAGCTTTTGTCGACGATAAAAAGGGTTAATCCCTATTCCAAGATAATCGTAATCACGGGAAATACAGAAAGAGAAAATGCTTTAAGGGCTATCGCCGAGGGCGCCTTCGATTTTTGTGAAAAGCCTATTGATTTGCAAGTCCTGAGCATAATCTTGGATAGAGCATTCAGGGTCTACGAGTTGGAAGAGGAAAACAGGAAACTGCACCTGAGTATGCGAGCATCAAACGGCCTGGCTAACATGTTGGGTACTTCCCAGATTATGCAGGAACTTTTTTCAACGGTCCGAAAAATCAGCCCCTCCGATTACCCAGTTCTTATTGAAGGTGAAAGCGGTACCGGAAAAGAAATGATTGCGAAGGCAATACACTCTCTGAGCAATCGAAAAGATGAACCTTTTGTCGTCATTAATTGCGGTGCCATACCCGAGAACCTTCTAGAAAGCGAACTCTTTGGATACGAAAAAGGCGCATTCACTGGAGCAAGCAGGAAAAAAATAGGTAAACTGGAAATGGCGAACAAAGGGTCCGCATTCCTTGACGAGATCGGTGAACTTCCACTAAGCCTGCAGGTGAAACTCCTCCGTTTCTTGCAAGAAGGAACCATTGAAAGACTTGGTAACAACGAGCCCATACAGCTTGACGTCCGGATTATAGCTGCAACCAACATCAGGTTAAAAGAAGCCGTTAGAGACGGTAAATTCAGGGAAGATCTTTACTTTCGCCTTAATGTTTTGCCTCTCAATGTTCCCCCGTTGCGCGAACGCGGCGAAGATATACTTCTCCTTGCGCGCCATTTCCTGGATATCTTTTCCATGGAATCAAAAAAAAGAAATATGCGATTTACGCCGGGAGCCCTGAAAGCTATGCTCGATTATCCATGGCCGGGAAATGTGAGGGAACTTGAAAATGTAATAAAGCGAGCAGTGGTTGTCGCGGAAAGCAGACTGATCGGTCCAGAGCACCTCAGTTTCATGAAGGAAGCTAGCCTGGAAATGCTCATGTCAGGAACCCCTGAAACCATTACCCCGGACATACCTCTTACCCTCAAGCAGGCTCGCAGTATGGCTGAACGTGAAGCCTTAAAGCGAGCTCTCATGCTGACAAAAAATAACATAAGCCAAGCTGCAAAAATCCTGGATGTAAGCCGTCCTACAATCCATGACTTGATCAAAAAACACAGAATTAGCAAAACCAACTAGTAGACCGGTTTCTAAAGGACATTTGCAACACCCTGTCATTGGCGAGGATCCCGCACCCACTTTATGATAATGTTTTCGAGTCAATATCGAAATGTATGGCTTAAAATGGGTGCTGGAGACGAAGCAATCTCCTTGTAATATCAATATATTGTATATTCCTTTGCAGCGCCGCAATGACTGTGCTTTATTACCTTTTGTTTGACAAAACATTTTGGATACTTCAGGTTAATTAATCAAATAGCCCAGGGCCACTTGCACCCCATGCCGGTCTCCCTGATCTAACCAGGGGAAGGCTTGATCAGCCATCCAGATAAGCGGTGATAGATTGCGGCTCTTAGCCTCACTTCGGCCGGGGTGACGGATTTTGGATTGCTCCTGTGCTAATAGTTTAACCGATTGCTGGTTATAGAAAACGGAGTTTATCAGAGTTCCCTTAGAAAACGGCCAACTAGTCCAACTGATGTCAGGCATTACTTTTAACCCCGAAAACGATTTTCCACAAGGAAAAGCGTGGTCAAAACACCCTGATTTGAAATATGTTAAATTATTCGACACCCACTTATCAGAGAGCCCTTTTGCAGCCCAAAGGCTTCTTTTACACCATGCGCCCTCCTGATCTAGCCAGGGGCAAGCTTGATCTGGCATCCAGATAAAAGGTGGTAGCTTCCGGCTCTCCGTCTCACTCCATCCAAAATCAGTGATTTTGCATTTTACTCTTGCTACCTTTCTAATTGATCTCTAGTTCTAGAAACACGAAATTATCAGACTTTTCTTAAAAAACACGAGACCGTCGATAAATTTTACACATTTTAATCCGACCAAAAGTATATAAATATTAAATCCCTGTTAAGTCCACATGTTATCTTATATGGCACGTTAGTTGCTTATTAATTAGTTTAAATAACCTGAAACTGGAGAAAAACTGAATGAAACTAAAAGTTACCACTCTGTTATTCCTTGCTGTTACCCTATGCTGTTTCTCAGTAGTAGCTCATGCGTTGCCGGTTCAGCTCATTGAAAACGGTGGATTCGAAACTGGCACACTGGACGGATGGGATTACCATATCAACACTCAGGTGCAGAACACAAATACGTACAGCGGACAATATGCCGCCGGTTTGAGTATAAGCCAAGCTAGATTTTTATCTACATGTGGCTGGACACTTTATCTCGATTCTAACCCATGCAGTGCCTTCCTG
>Ga0256841_1002106_pt1 | contig 16209 bp, 14 predicted proteins | sample 356308metaG_FD_185971 | JGI IMG/M metagenome (GOLD analysis project Ga0256841, IMG submission 185971) | Hydrothermal vent microbial communities from Mid Atlantic Ridge, Atlantic Ocean - 356-308 | ecosystem: Environmental > Aquatic > Marine > Hydrothermal vents | place: Atlantic Ocean: Mid... | reverse complement strand
TTCGTTGCTGTTTCCGTTGCCTTTCCCGCCGCCTCTTCCTTCGCCAGCGCCTGTTGGAGGGTGCCGCCATGCTCGCGCGCCGCGTCTTCCGCCTCGCACAGGGAGCGGATGCGCTTCAGCGCCTCGAAATTGCGCCCGACATTGACCAGCGCCCGGATGCGGTTGAGGCGGATGATCATGGCCTCGTCCTCGCGATACTGATCCAGCAACTGCAGGTAATGCGCGTAGAAATCCTGCCGGGCGGAGAAACCGCTGGCCGGCTCGATGAGCATCTTCTGCACGGTGAAATAGAGCTGCCGCAGCGGCGTGGTGGCCTCCTCCTCCTGCATCACGTGCTGCTCCAGCAGGAAGACGACATTGTTGAGAAACTCCAGGCTGGTCTTGCGATCCACCCGGATGACCGCTCCATTGACGTAAACCCGCTCCCCGGCGCGCAGCGTGATGCGAATGGTGCCACTCATTTCAGTCCATCCCTGATCATGCCCATGACATCCATGATGTCGGTGAAGGAATCCCGCTCGCCCTGCTCGATGCGTTCCAGCTCCCGCAGCACCCAGATGCCGATGGAGATGAGATTGGCCCTGAGTTCCTCCGGCAGGGCGTTTTCCGGCATGGTGAGGTCATCCAGGAAGTAGTACCAGAGGCGGCGGGTGAAGTGCCGCGCCTTGACGGCCTCGACCGAATCCATGCCCTTCTCCTGCCCTTCCCGCAGCAGGGTGATGGCGTGTTCCAGCGCCATTGCCTCGTTCTCGCGCTCGGCGGAAGCATCATCATCCGCGATTTCCCTGTATGCCCTGTGATGCATGGTTCCTCATCCACCCGATCGCGCCGCTCCGGCATCAGCTCCCTGTCCTTTCCTCACAGGAACCGCAGCAACGTGAGCTTCTGCAGCCGCCCCGTGAGGGTGTAGGATGTCTCCAGCCGCAACGACAGCGCGTTCACCCGTGCCGCCACTTCATGCAGATCCACCTGCTCCATGCCGGCGATGTCCTTCTCCACCATGTTCTTCTGCGCCTGCAGCCGTTCCCGCGCCCGGCTGATGCGCTCCTGCCGGAAGCCGATGTCGCCGCGCAGCCGATCCACGTCGGCGATGCCGTTCGCCGTGGCGTCCAGCACCCTGTCCACCAGCACCTGCCGCGCCTCGCCATTGAACGACTCCATGCCCAGCCCGGCTGCCATCACGTATGCCATCGCAAGCTTGCGTATCGCTGGATTGTTGGCGCTCGCCGTCGCCTCCACCGCCTCGTTCAGCCCCAGCGGCGCGCGCATGCCGCTGTCGGAGGCGTTCGACCACGTCACGTCCCACGCCGCGCCGTCGAACAGCGGCGCCAGGTCATTGTCCAGGAAATCGGCCAGGTCGCTGGCGCTGATGCCGACCGCCGCCGGATCTCCCGGCGGGAAACCGAAGCGCGCCTGGAAGGCATTCTCCACCGCCAGCCGCGCGGCGGAAGGCGGCTCGGCGAGGTAGTCGGCCAGCGGCGGCTCCGTGATGTTGCGCCCGCCGAACACGTAGGAACCTTGCGCCTCCACGTTGACCGCGCCGGTGAACTCCCGCAACAGGCTGCGGGCATGGGCGGCCACCTGCTGCGGCGACACCTGCCCGCTTTTCAGCGGAGCCAGGCTTTTCAGGAACTCCTGCGCCCCCGCGCCCATTTGCGCCAGCGCCCGCTGCGCCACCTCCAGCCTGCCGGCGCTGATGGACATGTCGGTCCGCAAGCCGTCAAGCTCGGTCAACTGCCCGTGCGCGTCCACCAGCACGGCGGAGCGGCCCGCCAGCGTCAGCCCCAGATCCGCGTGCCGACCGGAGGCCAGCTCCCTGTTTGCCTGCTGCAGCTCCCGACGCACCGCCAGCGTTGCCGCGGGCGTGCCGAAGGGCGTTGCCAGGGGAGGAACCAGGGAAGATTTCATCGATCCTTTTCCTTTTCGCGCGCCGCATCTCCGCGGCGCCTCGCTGCTAGCGCATCGACTGCATCAGGCTGTCGAGCATGCCATTGACGGTGGACAGCACCCGCGCCGTGGCCTGGTAGGTGCGTTCAAGCTGCATCATCACCGTCAGCTCCTGGTCCAGATCCACGCCCGTGGCGCGCGACAGCGCATCGGAGGCGCGCGACAGCAGGGCGGTGGAATAATCCTTTTCGCGATGCGCCTGGGCGCGATTCTCCTGCAGCCAGGAGACGGCCTGCCGGGCGAAATCCGCGATCGAGGTCACCGGCTCCAGCCCCGCCGCGGCATCGAACGCGCGCGGCGCGTCCAGCGCGCCGGCCAGCTGCAGCAGGCGGTCGGTGTATCCGGCCTGTCCGCTGGCGTTGTAGACATAGGCGGCGCCGGCCAGCCCGCCATCGCGCAGCAGGAACGGATTGCCGCCGGCCTGCGGGTCAACCAGCGGATTGAGGCGCAGCTCCCGCGCCAGCCCCGGCTGATGCGCCCCCGCCGGCGGCAGCGCCGGCGCGCCGGACCAGGTGAACAGCCCCGCCGCGTCCGGCAGCCCGGAGCCGGACTGATCCTGCTCCGCGAAGGTCTCGACGAGTCCGCGGGCCAGTTCGTCCAGTTGCACCTGCCAGCTGGCGGCCACGTCGTCGCGCAGGCGCAGCAGGCCGGCGATGTGGCCCGACTTCAGCTTCATCACCGCGCCATCGCCCGTTACCGGCACGTTGTCGATGATCACCCGCCCTCCCGGCGCGCCGGAAACCAGCGCCGGCGTGGGCTCGTAGCGCACCGGGCGCACGCCGCGCTCATACAGCACCGCGCCATCGGTGGTGTAGATGGCCATGCCGCCATCGGCCTGCCGCACGGTGCGGATGTCCAGCTCCTCCGACAGCGCCACCAGCACCCGGTCGCGCGTATCCTCGTTCTGCACCCGCTCCGTGTCGCTCAGCCGCCCGGTCATGAGGGCGGCGTTGGCCTCGTGAAACTGCCGCAGCAGGTCGTTCACATGCGCCACGGCCTGCCCGATTTCCGCATCCGCCTGCCGGCGGATGTCGGCCACGGTTTCGGCCCCGCGGTTGATGGCGTTCACCAGATCCCGCGCCGTTCCCACGGCGCGGGCGGCGGCGGTGGCGCTGTCCGGCGCGCTGGCCAGGGCCTGCATGTCGGCCCGCAGCCGGCTCAGCAGGGCGGGCGGGGCCACCTCGCTGTCCACGTCCCCGTAGATCAGCCCCAGCTTGTCCAGCCCGTCTGCGCGGGTGGCGTCAGCCGACTGGCGGGCCGAATACTCCAGCATCTGCGCCAGGATCTCGGCATCCGCCGCGCGGCTGGTGGATACGCGCAGAACGCCATGCCGCCCGGCCACGTTGCTGGCGATGCGGCGCGAATAGTCGGGATTGTCCACATTGGCGATGTTCTCGGAGACGGTGCGCGTGCGCTCCGACAGGGCGGCCAGCGAGGAACGCGCCGAATTGAGCACCGCACTCAGGGCCATGAGGTCATCCTCTCCATCCCGCGGGCATGCGCGACATCATGCCCTGGCCGCGGCTGCCGGGCTGCCTGCCCGCCGCGCCGCGTCAACGCTTCAGGTTGACGGCCACGTCCATCAGCTCCGCGCCGGTCATGAACACCTTGGAGTTGGCGGTGTAGCCGCGTTGCGCCTCGATCATCGACGTCAGCTCCGAGGCCAGGTCCACGGTGGACTGCTCCTTGGCGCCGGAAACGATGTCTCCGAAGCCGCTGGAGGTGGCCAGGCCGATGAGCACGTCGCCGGAAGTATCCGTCGGGGTGAAGATGTCGCCCGGCAGCAGCTTGAGGTTGTCGGGGCTGCGCACCGTGGCCAGTGGAATCTGGTAGGTTGCCTGCTTCTCGCCATTGGGGAAGGTGCCATACATCACGCCGTCTTCCCCGATCTTGAACAGCTTGTAGCCCGTGGCCGCGTTGCCGTTGATGTTCACCGCCAGCACGCCGTTGTCGGCGGCGTATTGCGTGGAGCCGGAAATATCCAGCGTCAGCGGCTGCCCGCCCGGCACGGTGAACGTCAGCGAGTCGGGGCTGCCGGCGTCAAGCTGGCCGGTGGTCGGGTCGAAATTGATGGTCGTCGTCGTCAGCGGGCCTGAAGCATAGGGAAACGGCCCGCCCGGCGTGGCCTGCGACTGGTCGAACACCGTCACTTCCCAGGTGTTGCCTGCCGTCTTGGCGAAATACACGTCCACCAGCACCTCCTCCCCCAGGTTGCCGTAGGCCACCAGCGAGGTCTTGTAGGAATAGCTGGCGCTGGCGGCGTTGGCCGAGGGCAGGTCAGCCGCCGGCGTCACGGCGGCATTGGCGTCCAGGTTGAACCGCAAGTCGCCGCGGGTGGAAGGCGTGGCCTGCATGGCCTGGCTCGACTGGCGCACCCGCGTCAGCCCGTTGAAGCCATTGGCCGTGATGGAAGGCTGCTGCCCGGTGGACACGTCATAGCCCAGCAGGTAATAGCCGGCGGCATTCACCAGGTAGCCGTCCTTGTCCGGCACGAAGGAGCCGGCACGGGTAAGGTAGCGCGTGCCGGCGGCATCCTCCACGATGAAGAACCCGTCGCCGGCAATCGCCAGGTCGGTGATGGAGGTGGTGTTCAGCAGCGTCCCCTGCTCGCTCACGTGGCGCCGCACGGAGGTGGTCACCCCGCCGGAAACATACTCCACCGTGAGCTGCTGCGGTATCATGGAGGAAAACTCCGTCTCCGCCCGCTTGTAGCCCGTGGTGTCGGCGTTGGCCACGTTGTCGGCCACGCTGGACAGCTTGTTGCCCTGCGCCAGCATGCCGGAGATGCCGGTGCGCATGATGTTTCCGATCGACATGATCCCTTGCCCTTTTCAGCCGCGGTTGCCCTTGCTTGCCCGGCCAGCATGCGCCCCATACCTTGCGCCGGGCTTGTGCGCCTCCGGCGGCGGCGCGTGGCACGGCTATGCGAGGCGGCTGTGCGGCGCGGCAATGCGGTGGCAGGCGTGGTGAAAGAAAAAAGGGCCGGACCACCCGGAGCAGAAGAGGTGGCCCGGCCAGAAGGGAAGCGCTCCGCGCCTTGCCCGTCGCCGTGGCCGGGGGAACGCCAGGGGCGGCGAGGGAAGGACGGATGGCTTCAGGCGATTTCGCGCATGGCTTCCAGCCCGCCCGATGCGAGGTCGGCATCCTCCCGCCCGGCGTGGCGCGGCGCGTTCAGGCAGTAGCCGAGGTAACGGCGTGAATCGATGGGGTCATGCCCCAGCCGCTGCCGCAGCTTCTTGCGCAGCTTGGAGATGTGGCTCTCGATGACCGATTCCTCCACGCTGTCCTCGAACAGCCCATACACGGTGTTGAACAGTTGCTGCTTGGTGATCCGCCGCCCGGCGTTCATCACCAGGTGCTCCAGGATGCGGTATTCGCGCCGCGGCAGCGGCAGCGGCTCGCCCCCCACCACCGGCGGGCGGCCATCGGGGTAGAAGCGGATCTCGCCCACCGTCACGCAGTCATCCCCGCGGCTGCCCATGCGGCGCATGATGGCATGCGCCCGCGCCAGGATCTCCCGCACGTGCACCGGCTTGCGCACCACGTCATCGACGCCGACGGAAAACAGCTTCAGCACCTGTTCCAGCGAATGCATTTCGCTGAGCGCGATGACCGGGATGGACAGGTAGCGCCGGATGATCGCCGGCAGATCCTCGCAATCCGCCAGGTCCCCCAGCAGCACGGCCTCCACCGCCGCCCGGTCATGCCGCGAGGATGTCTCCAGCCAGCTGCGGAAATCCCCCGGCTTGAAGCCGACGGAAGCCACTCCTTCCCGCTTGAAACTCTTCCTGTAACCTTCGAGAACAAGTTCCCGCTTGTCCACGATCATGAACATGCTCTTTCTCCCCAACCCCACGAACGTTAACCCGATGGCAACCCGAATCACCATTCATTGTGGACAAGTCCCCCCAACCGGCTCACTTGCCTGGTTGCGCAATTGACCCGTTATCCATGTTGAAATATCATTCGCCAACTTACTGATTCGCCTGCCCCTCCCCCTCGCCGGATTCGCATGAAAAAACAATTGCTTGGCATGGCTCCTGGCCATCCGGGCGGAAGCGGTGCGCGCATGCGCGCAAGGCGAGAGGGGGCATTCCGGCCCCGCAAGCGGGCGCCGGCCCGCCCTGCTCAGCGGCAGAAGGCCCGCGCCTTCACCGTCCAGGCGCCAAAGCCGGACGCCACCAGGTTGCGGATCACCGCGCACACGTAGCGTTTCTGCGCCGGGTTGTTGTGCGGCCCGGCATGGTAGCGCGCGGCAGCCATCGTCCAGCTTCCTTCCCGCCGGTAGAGCTGCTTGAGGAAACGTGCCGCGTAATCGACGTTGCGCGCCGGATCCAGCATCTCCGCCACCGAGCGGAAACGGTGGCCATGGTAGTGATGGTTGATCTGCATGCAGCCCAGGTCTATGAGCTGCCGCCCCGCCGCCCGCGCCTGGCGAAACAGGCGCAGGGCCTGCCGCCTCGAGCTGGCATATACCGTGCGCCCCTCGATGTTCAGCGCCCACGGATGCAGGGACTGCCGCCGTCCCGTCTCCGTCAGCCCGATGGCATACAGCATCCCCAGCGGCACCGCGTGCCGCCGCGCCGCCAGCGCCATCTGCCGTTCGCACACGCCGCCCGGTGTTGCGGCCTTCCTGGCGGCCCACGCCGGCGCGGCATTACAGGTAGACACCATCACGACGAGCATCGGCGCCAGCATGCGCATCACGCCGCGCCGCGCCAACGGCTGGGCCGCGCGCCGCGCCGCCCTGGCCGCGTCCTTCTCCCTTCGCATGGCCTGCTCCCGCATCTCCCTGCCGGCTGAAGCCGGCCATCGACTGCTCCATGCCGCCGGCGTGCTGCTGCCATCCCGCCGCCTGCGGGGGGCGTTGCGGCAACCCGCTCATGGCCGGGTCGGCGACGATGTGCACCACCGCGCGCGCCGTGTGCTCGGAGGCATGCAGGCGCTGCAACAACTGCTCCACTCCCCGGCGCAACCGCTCCACCAGGTGCTGCTCCGGCACGCGGATGCTGACCTCGAGCCTGCCGCCGGACAGCGAAAGCTGCGCCATGACCGTGCCCAGGTGCGCCGGCTGAAGCTGGATGCGCACCTGCCGCACCACCTTGGGGCCGCTGCCGGCGAAAGGGCTCATCATCGCCTGCAGGGAGTCGGCCAGCGGCGCGCGCAGCGCTTGCAGCACCTGCCGGGCGGCGCCCGCCGCAACACCCGCGGCGAACATCGGCGGCAGTGTCCATGCAACGGGTTGCGGCGGCGGCATGTGCGTGTATTGCATGCGGGACAGAAGCTGGAAGCCCTTCACGCCTTCCGGCGGCAATTCCATGCCTTGCCGGGAGCGCTCCATGCCGCCCTCCGGAAGGATGCGCCGGCCCTTCGCCACGCCTCGCGGGGAATCCTGTGGCAGGCCGTCTTGCGGGCTGGTGGTGGAAATGCCCAGCGCCGGCGCGCCGTGTCCGCCGGCCATTCCCCTGCCCCGCCAGCCTTTCAGCCGCGGGGAAAGGCTGGCGGCATGCGCCACGCCCGTTCCATTGCCGGCATCACCATTCTCCCGCTCCGCTGCCGGGGAACGCGCGGCCCCCGCCAGCCGCCTCTTCACCATCTCCGCGGACATGCCTTTGCCGGCAGGCAAGGCGGGCATGCCCTGTTCATCCCGCGGGATACCCTCATCCGGCAAGACGCCATCCACCGGGGCACCCTCGCCGGCAGCGGCATCCCGCCCCTGCCGCGCCATGGCAGAGGCGCCGTTGCCCTGCTTCCTCTCGTTGATGGCCAGGGCGGGCGCGCTGCCGGGCAGCGCCACGCACGCCAATGCATGCTCCATGCCGGTGGACGTGGTGGCGGGCACGCCATCGGGCATGCCGGCATGCCGCCGCGCCACCCGGTCGCGATGCTTCTCCATCCCGCTGCCGGGGCCATCGCCCTCCTCCGGCAGCACCGGTTTCCCTGCCAGCGCCCCTTCTCCCGCCCCCGTCTTGCCGCCTGCCCGCGCCTTGCTTGCCGCCCGCGGCGGCACGGGAGATGCCGGGGTTTCTTCCAGCACCCGCCCAAAATGCGGAGCGTTCTCTTCCCCTTGTCCGCGTTGCGCGTCGCAAGACCCGCCGCGCCCCGCCACCGGTTGGCGCGCGATGCCGGGCATGCCCGGCATGGACAGTCTCTGTGGCTGGCTCATCGGCTCTTCTCCAGCAGCTTGGCGACCTCGGCCACGGCGGCGCGGGCCTGCCTGATGATGGGAAGATCCTCGTCCTTTCCGCTTGCGCCGGGCTTGCGGCGTTGCCCTCCCTCCTTGCTGGCCACGGGCGCCGGACGCGGCTCGGCCAGGATGCCCCGCGCCACCAGCATGGCGGCATCGCGCAACCGGCGGTCATCGGGAGAAAGCAGGCTGGCATCCACCGCGCGCAATGTCCGCAGCGCCGGCTCCGGAGATGGAGAAACCACCCGCGCGGCGGCCATCCAGGTGCGCACGCGTGCCCTGAAGGCGGCGGTTCCGGCATTCAGGGCCAGCGCCTTGCGGCCAGCCAGCACGGTCAGCGAACGCTTGCCGACGATGACGGCCTCCCGCGCCACCAGCGCCAGCAGCAGGGCCTGCTGCCGCTTGCGCAACCGCTTCAGCGATGGCAGCAGGCGGTTCAGCGGGCGCTGCTCCGGCCCATGATCCAGTTGCGCCAGCAGCCACGCGGCGCGGTGCAGGAAATTCGCCATGTAATAGGAGCGCGGAAAACGCCGCATGTAGGCATTGGCCAGCACGGCGAAGCGTTTCGCGTCTCCCTCGTTGCCCGCCAGGGACATGCCGCGGCGCAGGGCGGATTCCTCCAGCAGCGTGCCGGGCGCCAGCAGGCGCACCCTGTCCAGCAGCTTCAGCGCCTTGCGCGGATGGGTCGAGGCCTGCAGCGAAGCCCGCGCCAGCAGCATCTGCGCGCGCAAGCTCGTGGACAGTTCCTCCAGCGGCACCATTCCAAGGCGCTTCCAGGCGGCGCCGTTGCGCCCCTCGGCATAGGCCAGCGCTCCCTCCAGCGCGCCTTCCGGCAGCGGCAGCTTCACTCCTCGCGACAGCAGCCGCCGGGCGGGCGCGGGATCTCCACCGCTCAGCAGGTAGATGAGCAGGGCCTGCGCGTTGCGCTTGTTGCGCCAGGTGGCTGCCGGCATCTCGGCAAAGGCCGCGCCCATGTGCCGGATGAGACGCGCGCGGGTGCGCCAGGCCGCGCGGTCTCCCCGCGCCAGTTGCTCATGCACCGCCTGCAATGCCTGTGCATAGCGCCAGGGCATCAGCCGCTCCTCCGCTGCCCCGCCCGGCAGCGTGGCGAGCGCCAGCAGCAGCAACGGCAACAGCGCCGACAACAGCGCCGAAAGCACCATCCGCCACAAGCTGCCCCGTGGCGCGCTGGCACCGGAACACGTCATTTGCCCTTCTCCCGCAGCAGGATCTCGATGCGCCGGTTGGCCGCCGCCAGCGGATCGCCCGGCACCGCCAGTTTCCGGTCGGCATACCCCTCCACGCGCAGGATGCGCCTGCCCGCGATGCCGCCGCGCAACAGCATGTATCTGGCCATGTGCGCGCGGGCGGTGGACAGGCGCCAGTTGTCATAGACGCCATTGCGGAAAGGCCGGCCATCCGTGTGCCCGCGCACCACGATGTCGCCCGGCCTGTCCTTCAGGATGCGCGCCACCCGCTCCATGAAGCGCACGGTCTGCGGCCTGGGGCGCGCCGACCCCACGTCGAACATGCCGAACCCCGCATGATCGGCCAGGGTGATGAGGATGCCCTCGCTGACGCGCCGCACGTTCACGGCGGGCAGCCGGGCGGCGTTGCCACCGGCCCGCGCCTTCAGCAGCGCCGCGCGCAGCTCCCGGACGGCCTTGTCCGCCCCGCTGCCGGCTTGCTTGGCTTGCCTGCCCGCCATTCCGGCTGCCTGCTTGCCGGCCTTTTCCTTTCCGCTTTCCTGCCGCTGGCCCGCCGCCTTCGCCGCGCCACCATGCGCGGCCTTGCCGGCGGCGCTGACCGCGGCCACGCGCTGCTGCCCCTTGCCGCCACCGGCAGTGGCGCGCGGTTCCTCCGGCAGGGTTTCCTCCAGGCTTTTCCAGCTACGGGGCGAGAAGGGATCGCGAAATGCCCTGCCGCCCGCCGCGCCCAGCGTCTCCTGCCGGCGCCTGGGCCGGGCGGAGCCTTTCAGCAGGTCGGGCGCGCCGCCGGCAATCCTGTCCAGCGTGCGCACCGGGTCGCGAAACAGCTCGCTTTCCGGCACATCGCCCCCGCTGAAATGCGCTGCCGGCCCCTTCTTGCGCTGCATGTGCTTCTGCTTGTTGTCGTCGGCGTTGGCCTGGTTGTCATCCGCCCGCGCGTAGGCCTCCGGCTTCAGCTTCTTGTTCTCCACGTCGCCGCTGGAACTGTTCTTGTTGTCCTGCAGGCCACGGGGATTGGTGGTCGTGTCCACCAGCTTGACGGGGTTGAAGTAGCTGGCCACCTGCGAGCGCGTCTCCTCGTTCGCCGCGTTGATCAGCCACATCACCAGGAAGAAGGCCATCATCGCCGTCATGAAGTCGGCGTAGGCCACCTTCCACACGCCACCGTGGTGACATTCCTCTCCACCCCGCCGGCGGCGGACGATGACGATTTCGGCTGGTGTTTCCTGATCCTTGCCGCTCATCGCACCGATCTCCCGTCATCATCATCGGCCAGCGCCGCCCGCACCCAGCACTCGACGCGGGTTTCCACCACCGTGTTGTCCACGTGCGCCACCAGCTCCACGTCATCTTCCGCCACTTCAACGCTGATCCGTTCGGCCAGCGCGCCAACGCTCCGCTGCAACGCCTCCAGCAGCGCGGCGGGGCCGCTGACCCGCACCCGCAGCGCGCCATCCTCCGCCAGCATCCGCCGCAGCATGTCGCCAAGGCGGGCCACCGCCCGCCGGCGGGCAGCCTCGCCCAGCAGCGGCCTCAGGGCCTGCCCCACCTGCTGGCCCAGCGCTTCCTCCAGCGCCGCCAGGGCTTCCGTCAGCGCCTGCCCCAGCCGTTGCCCGGCATCCCGCTGCCAGCGCTCCTCCGCGCGCCGCAGCGCCTCGGCATGTTCCCGCCGCAGCCGCTCCAGCTCCCCGGCCAGGCTTTCCCGCGCCTGGCGCCGGCCCTCGGCCATGCCCTCCTCGTAGGCTGCCCGGCGCAGCGCCTCGGCATCTTCCCGCACTTCTGTTCCCGCCTCGCCGGCGGCATCGGGAAGGGAGGGCTGCGCGCCCGCATGCCCACCTGGCGGTGGCTGGCCGCCACCACGCGGCAGATCATATGTGCGCAGCCCCTTCTCCGCCGGCAGCACCATGCCGCTCATGCCCCTTCCCGCAACCATTCACGAATGACGCCCGCCGCCTGCTTCTCGTCGTAGTCTATGAGCTTCTGCAGGCGCTTCAGCGGACGCTCGGCGGGCGCTTCCGCCAGCGTTGCCGCCAGGTCATCCGGCTCCTCGTCCTGCCCGGCGGGCAACGCCTGCCGCTCTTCCGGCCCCGGCAGCGCCGCCGCCTCGTCTCCGCCTTCGGCTTGCCCCTCGCCCGCCACCTCGGCCTCCGCCAGCACACCGGCCTCACCGCCCGCCTGCTCCAGGCTGCGCAGCGCCGGGCGCACGCCGAACCAGATCAGCATCCCGACCACCGCCAGCGCCACGAACGACTGGATGAGCAACGGCAGCAGCTTCATCGCCTGCTCCAGCAGGCCCGGCCCGCGCACCGGCGGCAACGGCTGCCGCGACTGGATGAAATCCACCGCCGAAACCTGCAACTGGTCACCGCGCTTCTCGCTCATGCCGGCGGCGGTGCGCACCAGGCGCTCTATCTCCTTGCGTTGCTGTTCCAGGTCCTGCGCCGTCAGCTTGCGGCCCAGCACCGTTTCCAGGCTCTTGCGGTTGATGACCACGGCAACGGACAGCCGGGCGATGTCATAGCCGTCGCTGATGGTGCGGATGCGCCTGGAGCTGATCTCGTAATTGGTCAGCCGCTCCTTGTGCTCGCGCTGCTCGCGGTTGCTGCGCGATGGCCCGCCGCTGCTCTCCGCCTGCGGGATTTCCTTGTCGAGCGAGGCGCTGCCGGCCTTGCTGCTGTTGCTGGCGGAAGTCTTCTCCTTGATGTCGCGCACCGAGCGCTCCACCCGCGAGGCCGGGTCATAAACGGTTTCATTGATGCTCTTCTTGTCGGCATTCAGCCGCGCCACCACGGAAACCTGGAAATTGCCCGCGCCCAGGTAGGGCATCAGCGTCGCCCGCACATTGTCCTGGATGAACCGGGAGACATTGCGCTCCAGCTCCACCAGCCGCCGCGGCGCCGCCACCTCCCGGTCATCTCCGCTGGCCAGCAGGGTGCCGTCGGTATCCAGCACGTTCACCCTGCCAACCGACAGGCCGGGCACCGCGCCGGCCACCAGGTAGCGGATGGCGTTTGCCGTTTCCTGCTGAAAACCGGCATCGGTGCGCACCAGCACCGAGGCCGAGGGCTGCCGGGCATCGCGCCGGAAGCTGCCGCGGCGCGGCAGCACGATGTGCACCCGCGCCGCCTTGATGCCGGCAAAGTCCTGGACGGTGCGCGCCAGCTCGCCCTCCAGCGCCCGCACCAGCGTCACCTGCTGCATGAAGGAGGTAAGCCCCAGCGCGCCGATGTTGTCGAACAGCTCGTAGCCGGCCCGCGCCGAGCGCGGCAGTCCCTTTTCCGCCAGCAGCATGCGCGCCCGCGCCGCCTGCCCGTAGGCCACCTTCACCACCTTGCCATCGGCGCTCACGTCATAACGGATGCGCGCCTCGCCAAGCGCCGCGCCAATGGCGCTCACGTCCCTGGCGTCCAGGCCGGTGTAGAGCACCTCGAAGCTGGGGCGCGTCAGCAGGTAGCCCGCCGTGACCACGGCCAGCACCATCAGCACCCCGGCCAGCCCCAGGGCCAGCAGTTTGCGCTGCCCCAGCGCCCCCAGGTTCCGTTGCAGAAGGGAAAGGTTGCCGCGCCAGTCCATTGCCCGCTCTCTCGTGCATTTCGCCTGCCTCCCTTCTCCCGCGCCAATCTTGCGCGAGGATTGCGCCCCCGCCCCGCCCCTCTCCGCCCCTCGCCCGGCACACGAAAAAAGCCGCGGCCCGAAAGGAGCCGCGGCAAGTCTTCAGTGAGTATGGAGATAGCAGGGAGACCATTGCCTCATGCAAGAGTGTGCGGCTTGCCACGGCATCAGTCTCCGCGGGTCGCCGGAATGGCTTCCGGCAATCGGGTCGGCTTGTTGTGATGCACCTCCCGGCTTGCGCCTTTTCTGAGGGTTGCTCCTTGTGCAACGTGATGGCGGAGGCGGTGCGCAGGGGGATGGGGGTGCCACGCGCGCCTGCCGTCTCTCGCCAGGAATGCCCCCGGAAAAAACGCCACTGTCCGCGGGCGTGACTTCTCCGTCCGCGCGGGCGCGTGCCCGCCGGTTGCGGCGCCTGGCCGCGCCGCGCCCGCCGCTTGCCGCCACGCCACGGGTGGCGCAAACGGTCCGGCGGATGGCCGGGAGGGAAGCGCTCACGGCGCTTCCCCGCCCGGATCACGATGTTAACGGAACAGCGAGAGGATGGTCTGGCTGGAGGCGTTGGCGATGCTCAGCGCCTGCACACCCAGCTGCTGCTGCGTCTGCAGCGCCTTCAGCCGCGTGGATTCGGCGTTCATGTCGGCATCCACGAGCTGGCTCACGCCACGGTCGATGGCATCCATCAGCGACGACACGAAGTCGTTCTGCATCTCGATGCGCTTCTTGCCGGCGCCAAGGTCGCTGGCCGCCGTGGTCATGGAGGAGATGGAGGTATCCACCGCCTTGATGATGTCCTCCAGGTCGGTGAGGTCGGCGGAGGAATCCGTCAGGCTGGAAATGTCCAGCGTGGCGACAGTGAAGTTCGTGCCGCCGGTGGTGGTATACTGCTTGTCCAGGATGCCGGTGGCCGAGGCATTGGCATCGAACAGCTTGATGTTGTCGATGTTGATGCTGATGGTGCCGATGGACACGCCGGTGCTGGAGCGGGTGAAGGAGGCCACCACCGTCTTGGTGCTGTTGTAGCCGGGCGCGGAAGAGTTCACGCTCAGCCAGTTCTCGCCCGAGAAGCTGGCGGAAGAGGCGATGCTCTGCAGCTGGTTCTGCAGCTCGTCGATCTCCGACTGGATCTTGCCGCGGTCAACGCCCGGCTCGCGGGCGGCCACCAGCTTGGCCTTGATCTCGGTCACCACGTCGATGGACTTGTCCAGCGCCGTGTAGGCCACGTCCACCGTCGCCTTGCCCAGGCCCAGCGCGTCGCGCACCGTGGCCAAGGCCTTGTTGTCGGAACGCATGGTGGTGGCGATGGACCAGTAGGCGGCGTTGTCGGACGCGGTGGCAACGCGATAGCCGGTGGAAATCCTGTTCTGGGTCTCTTCCAGTTCCTTGTTGGTCTGGGTCAGGGTCTGAAGCGCCGTCATGGCGGCGACATTCGTCCGGATGCTGGACATGTTTCTGCTCCTTGTTGGAAACACGATACTGTACTGTCGGGAGAAACATGTCGGACTTGCACCGACATGACGAAGCGGCCTCATGCCCCGGGGGAGCCTGGCTCAACCCCGTTTCGCCATGTGTTCATGTGTAGGAAGAAGGTAGCCGCGAACTTCTAACAAATGGTTAATCGCCGCCCGCGGCCAGATCGCCCCAGCCCGTCACCCAGCTCGATGCCCTACCTTGAAGTCCCACCTCGATGCCCCCTCAGTAGAAGGAGCGCACCAGCCCGCCCACCAGCAGGTTCCAGCCATCGATGAGCACGAAGAAGAGCAGCTTGAAAGGCATGGCGATGACGGTGGGCGGCAGCATCATCATGCCCATCGACATGGTGATGGTCGCCACGATGAGGTCGATGACCAGGAACGGCAGCACCAGCAGGAAGCCGATCTCGAACCCTCGGCGCAATTCGGAGATCATGAAGGCCGGCATGAGAACGCGCAGGGGCACGGCATCATCCGCCTGGCCGGGCTGCCGCCGCGCTTCCTCCCTCCCGGTGGCGTTGCGCCGGCTCTCCCGCCCCCGCGCCGCCTCCACCGCCAGGTTCTGGAACAGGCTCAGGTCTTCTTCCCGCACGTGATCCAGCATGAAGGTGCGGAACGGCTCCACCGTGCGTTGCCAGGCCTCCTGCTGCGAGATGCGATTCTCCATCAGCGGCTGCACGCCACCTTCCCACGCTTTCTGGAAGGTCGGCTGCATGATGAAGAAGGTCATGAACAGCGCCAGCGAGACGAGGATGAGGTTGGCCGGCGTGGTTTGCAGCCCCAGCCCGGCGCGCAGGAACGACAGCGCCACCACCAGGCGGGTGAAGCTGGTCATCATCACCAGCAGCCCCGGCGCCAGGGAGAGCAGGGTGAGCACCACCACCAGCTGCACGATGCGCCCGCTGGCCAGCTCGCCCGCCGCCAGCGCCGCGGCGTCGCCGATGCCGCCGCCAGCCGCCGCCTGCTGCGCCAGCGCCGGCGCGCCCGCCAGCAGCATCGGCAGCAGCCCTGCCGCCACCAGCGCCACCACCTTCGGCATCCCGGCCCTTGCGCCCATGCCGGCCCCGCCCCCGTTCATTCCACCACCAGCGACAGCAGGACGAACTCCTCCGCCCGGCCATCGGTGCGCACCCGCGCGCGCTCGTTCAGGTCATCCAGCAGGAACGTCAGGTTGCTGGCCCCTTCCAGGTCCTTCAGCGCCAGGGTGCGCAGGTAGGCCAGCACGTCCTGCTGCACCATCAGCGCCAGCTCCTCGCGCGTCTTTTCATCCATTTCCGCGCCCTTGACGATGAGCGCCCCCTCCAGCCGCGCCCAGGAGCGGAACGGCGCGCGCAGGTTGGTCATCACCGGCTTCAGCCGGATGATGGCGTGATCGCCCTTGAACAACGGGCGCAGGTCCTCCTTCGTTGCCGCCCTGGCCTTGGCCTTTTCGGCCTTGTGCTGTCCGGCGGCGGCGAATTTCGGCCCCAGCAGAAACCCCAGGCCACCCCCAGCCGCCGCGGCCAGCAGGGTGATGACCGCAAGGCCGATGACAAGCCCCTTGCCACCGCTACCGCCAGCGCCGGCGCCAGCACCGCCAGCGTCCGCCGCCTCCGCGTCATTCCGCGCCACCTTGTCATCCGGCATGCCGCAAGGCCCTCTTACAATGGGTTGATCAGATCCAGTATCTGCTGCCCCCAGCCGGGCTGCTGCACCTCGCTGATGCGCCCGCGCCCGCCATAGGAGATGCGCGCCTCGGCTATGCGGTCATAGCGCACTGAGTTGTTCTGCGAGATGTCTTCCGGGC
>Ga0256841_1002105_pt1 | contig 16210 bp, 18 predicted proteins | sample 356308metaG_FD_185971 | JGI IMG/M metagenome (GOLD analysis project Ga0256841, IMG submission 185971) | Hydrothermal vent microbial communities from Mid Atlantic Ridge, Atlantic Ocean - 356-308 | ecosystem: Environmental > Aquatic > Marine > Hydrothermal vents | place: Atlantic Ocean: Mid... | reverse complement strand
GGAGCGGAACACCGCGGCCACGTCGTTGTAGCCCTCCACGTCGGCCTTGGCGGCGAAATAGAGGTAGCGGCGGTTGGCCTGGGATTCGCCCGCGAAGGCATCTTTCAAATTCTGTTCGGTCTTGCTGTCTTTGAGTTGCATGGGGTCTTACCTCTGGTTGCGTGGGATTCCGGCCATCCTTGCCAACGGTTCCGTCTCTTCGTAAGCAACTATATAAAGACCCCAGCCATAGTGTCTAATCGTATTATTTTACCTTCACGATAGATAACGACTATTTCTGCGCACCGGCCTCCTTCTCTTGCTGTTCGGCGAGGGCCTCGGCCCAGATGTCGTCCAGATCCTCCTGCTGCGCTTCGGTCTCAGGCGCCGGCTCCCCGACAGCCGCCTCCTGTACCGGTTCCGCTCCCGTCTCCATGGCGCCGCCCGCAGCGGACACTTCCGCGGTGCCCGCCTCGACCGCAACCTCGGCCTCTGTTTCGGTGGGCATATCTTCGCCCGCTTCCGCGGCGATCGGTATCTCCACCTCGGGGTCGGGAGAGGTCCCGGGCTCAGCCAGCTCGTCGAAACCCTCTTCTCCCATGCCGGCCATCCCCATCCCCCCGGCATCACCCCCGAACATGGTGGAGTATTCGTCCAGCATCCGGGTCATGGTCTCCATGGTGATGCGCAGCTCCTGCTCAAGGCGCTCGTTCTCTTCCCGGAGACCCGCGACCTCGGAATCGCTCTCCGCGCCGCCTTCTGCGGGTTCCGGCGCGTCTCCCTGGACCGCCTCGCCCCGGGGAGCGAGGGCAAGACAGCCTGCCGTATGATTCTCCACGTCGATGGTGACCTGACCGAGGGCGGCGGCATCGCGTTTCACATAGAGGTTCAGAATGCGTTGGTAGAGAAGCCGCTCCTTTCGTGACAGGCGCTGAACGGCCTCTTCCAATGGGTCGCCGGTGTATCCCAGCGCTTCGCCCAGGATCCGGCGCAGGGCCTCCAGGCGGGCCGGGGTCTCCTCCTTGATCCGGTGGGCCACGGCCAGGGCGGCCTTGCGGTCGATCCGTTTGCGCCGGACCAAGCGATAGCCGAGTATCAGGGCGGTGAATAGGACTATGGCGAAGGCCTCTGCGGCCGCGACGGCCAGGGTCGTACTGATCTCTATCATGGGCTGTCCTCCAGCGGAACGTCAGCAATGTCTTCATCCGGGTCCAGGAGTTGGATGGGATCGCGCCGGGCGCGTCGGCGCAACCACCAGAACAGCCCGGCCCCGAGCACCAGGAGGACGGCATTGCCCGCCGCGATCCAGGGCCAGGGGAAGGAGGCATCCGGCTGCTTTTCCGCTACGTTCACGGGCACCGCGGGGGCGCTGCCGGTGAACCCCAGCTCCGGGAGCCAGGTGTCCACCAACGCCCCCCCGGACGTGCGGCCCTGGACGCGTACCCGGACCCGCACCTTGCCGGGTATGGCCGCCGGGTCGAGAACCGCATTGCGGAGCCCGCCGGAAACGGCCTGGAGCGGGATGGCGTGGGCCTTGCCATCGGCGCCCAGCCATTCTGCATGAAAATTGACCGAGCCCTCGGCGAGGATCCCCGGCTCAGGCCTCACCCGGAGGGTCGTCTGGGCCTTGCCAGGCACCAACTCCGCATGGGCGGGCATCGTCAGCTCGAACAGGTGGCGGCGGCGGCGTTTGAAGGTCTCGCCGTCGGCGGTGATCAGGAGTTGTCCGCGACCACTGCCGCCCTGGGGGGCGAAGCGGAACTCCAGGCGGCCGTCATAGGCCATGGGGTCATCCCCTTGGCCATCGTCGCGCAGGATCCTCGGGCGGCTATGGTAATCTCCGGGCCCCCGCTGCACCGCCTCCACCTTCACCATGGCCAGGAAGCGCCGCTGCTCCACCCGTTTGTCGCCATTGTGAAAGCTCACTTGCAGGGGCAGGGACTGTCCGAGCACCACGCGATCCTGCAGACCCTCCACCTGCATGTGCAGGTCGGTGAGGATCAGGGCCCGATTGTCCGGGTCCACCTCGGCCTGGATCGCCCAGACCCCCGGCGCGGGATCGGCGAGGGTGATGAGGTCATAGCCGTCGTCCTGGTGCCAGCGCACGGAATCCGGGGCCTGATCGGCGGCGAAGGGGCGTCCGTCGGGCGGCACCAGACGGGTGGCGGGCGCCCCCTGGCGACGAAACACCAACAGGGTGACCTCGCGGATGCTGTCATCCACCTCGAAGCGGTTGTCGTCGAGAGGCAGGGTCTCCGGATTCGTCGCCTTCTCGCTCAGGCGCAGAAAGACCTTCTGCAGGGCCTTGGCCGTCTCGGCGCGCTCATACCAGCCGCCGGTGCCGTCGGACAGGGCGCGCATGAGTTCATGATCGGCCTGGGCCGACAGGGCCACCGTGTGCACCTTCACCCCGAGATCGCGCAGCCGGGGCACCAAGGCCTCGAGGATACGACGCCGGGAAGCGGCGCTCCGGGACTTGTCCTTGGAGACGTCCACAATGCCATCGGTCAGGAAGATCAAGTGCCTGGGACGTGGGTTCCGGCCGCCCTTCCAGCCCGCGACCACGGTCTTCAGGGCGGACTCTATATCGGTGAACTGACCGCGCGAATGGATGCGTGCCGCAGCCCGCCGCGCGCGCGCCTTCCAACGCCGGTCCACCGGGCCGTCGGCCACCAACACGCGGGCCTGGCCACCAAATATCCAGACCCCCGCGCGGCTGCCCTCGGGCAACAGGCCGACCAGCAGGCGGAGGGCGGAGCGGCGCAGGTTACGCGGGTCGTTGTGTTTCATGCTCCCAGAGATGTCGATGGCCACCCGCACCTCGGGGGGCGGTGGCGGCGCGGCCGTGGTCGGCGCCAGCCAGACCAGGAGCGCCAGGAGTGCAAGGTATCTGAACATAGAGGCGTCTCGCCTGTCCTGAGGTTGGAAGTGGGAGTCGTGCCCGTGCCTTCCCTTGCATCCCCTCTCCATTGGAAAGGGCTGCCGAGGGAACCCTCATGCCGCCCCCGCCCTCCCTCTTGCGGGAGGGGATGGGCGCCATGAGCCGCTGGCTGTCGCCCAGGATAGCGGCCGGGGAAGCAAAGGCTTGATATTCCTCACGACGGTAAAAGCCCCAGGGAGGGAGGGCTGCGTACACCCGTCGCACGTGAATATTTCCGTCCTTCGGTCCGCAGGCGGCACTTCCCTGTGCCACTCCCCGCTACTGCGGCCGCCCCTCGCACCCCTGGACGGTGTGGCGATTGCCCGCCATAGTCCCCGCCGTGACCCGCTTCCGCCCTGCCTGCCGCAGGCAGGGGCATGGGGAACACCCTCGAAAAACGATATATCCACCTGCGACGGGTATAATCCCGCCGACCCGTCTCCGGAATGGACCCGCTCGTGGACCGATGAAACGATCCGGCCCACTCCCCGGCCCGAAGCCCCATGCTGACCGAACTCTTCATTCAGGACCTGATCATCGTCTCGCGCCTCGAACTCGATCTCGGGGCAGGCATGACCGTGCTCACCGGGGAGACGGGCGCCGGCAAGTCGATCCTCATCGACGCCCTGGGCCTGGCCTTGGGGGACAAGGCCGTGGGCGACAGCGTGCGTAGCGGGCGGGAACGGGCCGAGGTGATCGCCGGTTTCGATCTGGAGGACGTCCCCGCGGCCCGCGACTGGCTGACGAGGCACAGCCTGGAGGACGGGCAGCGTTGTCTGTTGCGCCGTGTGGTGGCGCGGGAGGGCCGCTCGCGGGCCTACATCAACGGCCGTCCCACCCCTCTCCAACAACTGCGCGAACTCGGCGGCCTGCTCCTGGACATCCACGGTCAGCACGCCCATCAGTCCCTGTCCCGTCCCGGGGAACAACGCCGGTTGTTGGACGCCTACGCAGGCGCCACCGCCCTGGCGGACACCACGGCGGCCCATTTCAAGGCCTTCGCCGGGGCCCGAGAACACCTCCGGCGCCTGCGCGACGCGGCCGGTGAACGGGCATCGCGCCTAGACCTGCTGCGTTTCCAGCGGGAAGAACTGGAGGCCCTGGCCCCGTCGCCCGAGGAGCTGGAGCGGATCGACGAAGAACAGCGGCGCCTGCGTAATCTCGATCGCCTGCTCGAGACCGGCGGGGCCCTGCTCCAAGGCCTCTACGAGGCCGACCAGGCCTTGGTCCGGCGCCTCGACGCCGCCCTCGCCGATCTGGACGGCCTCCTGGAATACGACTCCGGATTGCAGGAGCCCCGGGAACTGCTCGAAGGGGCACGCATCCAGGTGGAAGAGGCCGCCCCCTCGCTGCGCCGCTTCGTGGAGGGACTGGAGCCCGATCCCGAACGCCTCCGGGAGGTGGAGCAACGCCTTTCGGAGATCTACGACCTGGCCCGTAAGTACCGGGTGGAGCCCCATGAACTGCCCGAGCGCCTGGAGGCCATTCGCGACGAACTGGGGGCCCTGGAAGGGGCGGATGCCTCCCTGGAACGCCTGGAGGCCGAACTCGACGCCCTGCGCCGGACCTGGCTGGAGGCGGCCCGGACCCTGAGCGCCCGGCGCGAAGAGGCGGCCCGGCGGTTGTCCCGGGATGTCAGCGAGGCCATGGGCGGTTTGGGCATGGCGGACGGGCGCTTCGTGGTGCATCTCACCCCCGTGGACAGCGAACAGGCCGGGGCACACGGGCTGGAGACGGTGGAATTCCGGGTGGCCGCCAATCCGGGACAGTCCCCCGCCCCCCTGGCGCGGGTGGCATCCGGCGGTGAACTCTCGCGTATCGCCCTGGCCCTGCAGGTGGCCACCTCCCGTTATACCCGTGTACCCACGTTGATCTTCGACGAGGTGGACACCGGGATCGGCGGCGGTGTGGCCGAGATCGTCGGGCGCCTGCTGCGCCGCCTCGGCGAGGAACGCCAGGTGCTGTGTGTGACCCACCTGCCCCAGGTGGCGGCCCAGGGCCACCGCCACCTGCGGGTGACCAAGGCACCCCGAGGCGACGAAACCCTCACCACCATCGCCGCGCTCGATCCGCGACAGCGGGTGGAGGAGATCGCCCGGATGCTGGGCGGGATGGAGATCACCGAGACCACCCTGGCCCATGCCCGGGAGATGCTCTCCGCCACCTGAGCCAAGGGACGGAAATCTTCAATCTTCGCGCGCGAGGGTGCAGGTCAACGCCCCTCGAAACACGACATACTCACGTGCGATAGGTATATTTAGTCCACTCGAACAGCACCCTCCAGCCGGACCATGCCCCCCATCCATCTCGACCTCGCCCCCGGCGCCCGGGCCAATGACTCGCCCGCGGCGCGTCTGCACCTGGACCTGCCACTGCTGATCGGCCTGCTCGCGCTCTGTGCCGCGGGGCTCGCCATCCTGTACAGCGCCGGCGGCGGCAGGATCGCCCTGGTCGAGGCCCAGGCCATGCGCATGGGCCTCGGTCTCCTCCTGATGGCCGCGGTGGCCCAGATCCCGCCCCCATGGCTGAAGCGCTGGAGCCCCTGGGTCTACGCCCTGGGTATCGCCCTGCTGGTGGCGGTGATGTTCGGAGGCGAGGTGGGCAAGGGCGCCCAACGTTGGTTGAACCTGGGTCTGTTCCGGTTCCAGCCTTCTGAGATCCTCAAGCTCGCGGTGCCCATGATGGTGGCCGCCTGGCTCGCCGAGCGTCCCCTGCCCCCCCGTCCGGGCACCCTCGCGGTCGCCCTGGCGATGATCCTGATCCCGGTCCTCCTGATCGCCCGCCAGCCTGATCTGGGCACGGCCCTGCTGGTGGCGATGGCCGGCTTCTTCGCCTTGTTCATGGCCGGCCTGAGCTGGCGCCTGCTGGGCCTGTTCACCGCCCTGGTGGCGGCCGGGGCCCCCCTGCTCTGGCATTTCATGCGGGAATATCAGCGCCAACGGGTGCTCACCTTCCTCAACCCCGAGAGCGATCCCCTGGGCAGTGGCTACCACATCATCCAGTCGATGATCGCCATCGGCTCCGGCGGTGTCTATGGCAAGGGCTTTCTGGAAGGCACCCAGTCGCACTTGGAGTTTCTGCCCGAACGCACCACCGACTTCATCTTCGCGGTGATCTCGGAAGAATTGGGGCTCACCGGCGTACTCGTCCTCCTCGCCCTGTACCTGTTCGTGATCGGGCGCGGCCTGTATATCGCCAGCCACGCCCAGGACAGCTATGGCCGTATCCTCGCCGCCAGCCTCACCCTGGTGTTCTTCGTCTACCTGTTCGTGAACACCGGCATGGTCACCGGCCTCCTGCCGGTGGTGGGTGTCCCTCTCCCGCTGGTCAGCTACGGCGGCACCTCCCTGGTGACCATCCTCCTTGGGTTCGGTATGCTCATGTCCATCCACACCCACCGCCGCCTCTTGATCGCCTGACCATGCCCACGATGTTCCTCCCGTCGCACAGGATCTCTCCCCTTCCCGAGCCCCTCCCCCATGCCGTCACGCGGCATCACAACGGGGATAGGGCGTCTTGCCCAGGGGTGCAAGGGGCGGCCGTGGTGGCCAGGAAATCATATGCGGCGGGCATCATATGCCTGCTCTGCCTGTTGCTGATCACCCCCTTTGTCGCCGCGGCGCCCAAAGACCGCCAGGCGGCGGTTCAGACATTCATCGACGACATGGCCGCCCGCCACGGTTTCGACCCCGCGAGGCTCCTCGGATGGATGTCCAAGGCCCGTTTCCGCAAGGACATCATCCGCGCCATCAGCCGCCCCGCCGAGGCCAGGCCCTGGTCCCAGTACCGGCCGATCTTCCTCACCCGCGCCCGGATCGAGGGCGGTGAGCGCTTCTGGCGCACCCATCGTGCCACTCTGGAGCAGGCGCAGGAGCGCTTCGGCGTGCCCCCCGAGATCGTCACCGCCATCATCGGCGTGGAGACGCGTTATGGCGCGCATACCGGCCGCTACCGGGTGCTGGACGCCCTCTCCACCCTCGCCTTCGGCTACCCCAAACGGGCCGGGTTCTTCCGCGCCGAACTGGAGCAGTTCCTGCTCATGACCCGGGAGCAGAAACTGGACCCCCTGGCCCTCAAGGGCAGCTATGCGGGGGCCATGGGCCTGGGGCAGTTCATCCCGAGCAGCTATCGCGCCTATGCGGTGGATTTCGACGGCAACGGCAAGGCGGATCTCTGGGACCCCGAAGACGCCATCGGCAGCGTGGCCAACTATTTCGCCCGCCACGGCTGGCGGGCCGGCAAGGAGATTGCGATGCCGGCGCGGATCACCGCCGGGGCCGATCCGGAACCACTGTTGAAGGCCGGTCTCAGACCCAGTCTCAGCCTCGCCCGGCTACGCCAGGCCGGGGTCGAACCCCAAGGCGATCCAGACGAAGGCGAGACGGCGGCCCTGCTCCGCCTGGAGGGCATCGCAGGCCCCGAATACTGGCTCGCACTCCACAACTTCTACGTCATCACCCGCTACAACCACAGCCCCCTCTATGCCATGGCGGTGTATCAGCTGAGCCGGGAGATCGCCGACCTGGAGAAACGGCGGCGGGATGAACCCGTGCCCGAATGAGCCGCCGATGGACAGACGAGGGTTCACCCTGGCGTGCGTCACCCTGCTGCTGAGTTCCTGCGGCGGGCCGGCCATCCACGACCATGCGCCGGCATCCGCGCCCGATCTCTCCACCGTACCCGATGCCATACCCCATTGGGAGCCCCGCAGTCGTTACGGCAACCCCTCCAGCTATGTGGTCCGGGGGAAGCGCTATCACGTCATGGCCGACGCCCATGGCTATCGGGAACGGGGTATCGCCTCCTGGTATGGCAGCGGGTTTCAAGGCCGACGCACCAGCAGTGGCGAACCCTATGACATGTATTCCATGAGCGCCGCCCACAAGACCCTGCCCCTGCCCACCTATGTACGGGTGCGCAACCTGGACAATGGCCGCCAAGTGGTGGTGCGGGTCAACGACCGCGGCCCCTTCCATCCCGGACGCCTCATCGACCTCTCCTATGCCGCAGCCAGTCGGCTGGGGATGTTGCGCCGAGGCACCGCACACGTAGAGGTGGAGGCACTCCTGCCGGGGACCGGGCAAGGCACCGCGACGGTGCCGCCAGGCCCCCCGCCCCGATCGGCACCGGTGGAGAGGGGGTACGTCCAGGTGGGCGCCTTCGGCAGGCGTTTCAATGCCGAGATCCTGCAACGGCGCCTGCGGCAGGCGCTCGGACTGCCGGTGAGGATCACCGAGGTGCAACGCCACGGCGGTCTCCTCTATCTGGTGCAGATCGGCCCCCTGGACACCCCGGCGCCGCATCTGGGCGACCGCCTGGAGAGACTGGGGATCAAGGATTACCGCTTGGTCAGGGATTGAACCGCCGGGACCTCAGCGTCCCGCGACGGCGGCCTCCACCGTTGACCGTAACTGTCGTCCCAGGGGCTTGTCCACTGCGTGCTTCACGAGGATGTCCTCGATGGACACCGGCTTGCCATAGAACCGTTCATTCCACCCGCTGGTGGGTTTGAGCACGGCGCCCTGGAGAGACAGTCCGGCATAGAGACCTTTGGAACGGGCGTAACTCGCCACATCCGCAGTGAACTCCCTGCCTGTACCGGCACCCACCGGCCCGGCGGCCACCGAGGCATCCCCACCGAGACTGATATTGGTGGTCATGAGATCACGCGCGGTCTTGTCGCTCATCACCATGAGCAGGACCTCGGATGCATCGGCGCCAATCTGGAAACCCAGGCTGCCGGCCCCCACGGCATAGAAGGCGGGGCCCGACCATGCGCCCGTCTTGGGATCGCGGTAGAGCATCACCCCGCGGCCACCGGCTCCGCCGATGATGAAACCGGCACGCAGAAAACTGGGCACGATGACCACCGCACGGGCCTCCGACAGATGCTTGCGTGCCCAGGCCATATCTGGGTCGGCAAGGAAGCGTTGGAAGCTGATGCGTGCCTCGCGGACGAGGTCCGCGGGCCCTTGGTCTGCCCAGGCGACTCCACTCGCGATACCGAGGAAGGCCAAGAGGGGCAGAATGAAACGAAGTCGGTGCATGGTGGATCTCTCTGCAAGGGGATTATTGAGCCGCATGGCGGGAATCATGCGCGCTGGGCACTCTCAGGCAGGACGATATTCAGTTCCAGCACCTCCTGATGGGCATCCTGTTCATAGTTCACCGAGACGGCGTCGGGATCCACTTCCACATACTTGCGGATCACTTCCAGGATCTCCTTCTCCAACTTCGGCAGGTAGGAGGGACGCCCCCGCTCCGAGCGATCGCGCGCGATCATGATTTGCAGGCGTTCTCTGGCAACGGAAGCGGAACCCTTGCGTGCGACGCGGAATCGGTCCAAGAGACCCATGGTTCATCCTCCGAAAAGGCGACTGAGAAGACCCTTCTTCTGGGCCTCGAGGAAGCGGTGCGGAAGGTCCTCGCCAAGATAGCGTCCCACCAGGTCCGCATAGGCCCGGCCGGCGTCGCTGGCCTCGTCCAGGATCACCGGCACCCCCGCATTCGAGGCACTCAACACGGATTGGGACTCGGGGATCACCCCCAGCAGGTCCAGGGCCAGGATATCCTTGACATCATCCACGCTGAGCATCTCGCCCCTGGCGACCCGCTCCGGTGAATAACGGCTGAGCAACAGATACTCGCGGATCGGCTCGTCGCCGCGCTCGGCCCGTCGCGACTTGCTTGCCAGGATGCCCAACATGCGGTCCGAGTCGCGCACCGAAGACACCTCGGGGTTGGTCACCACAATGGCATCGTCGGCATAGTACATGGCCATGGTGGCGCCGTGCTCGATTCCCGCGGGGGAGTCGCAGACCACATAGTCGAAGGACTGGGCCAGCTCGTCCAGCACCCTTCCGACACCCTCCTTGGTGAGGGCCTCCTTGTCGCGCGTCTGGGAGGCCGGCAGGATGAAGAGGTTGTCTTCGCGCTTGTCACGGATAAGGGCCTGATTGAGATTGGCCTCCTGATTGATGACGTTGACGAAGTCGTACACCACCCGGCGTTCACAGCCCATGACGAGGTCCAGATTGCGCAGGCCCACGTCGAAGTCGATCACCGCCGTGCGATGACCGCGCCGGGCCAATCCCATGGCAATGGATGCGCTGGTGGTGGTCTTGCCCACCCCTCCCTTACCGGAGGTCACCACGATGATTCTTGCCAATATCCTGACTCCCGAGAGACTGTTTACTTAAAGGACGGACCTTGGACGGGCCCGCAGAACATCTATACCCAGATCGGGGCTCGTCACAGTGTCTGCATACGCAGTTCCCGCCCCTCCAGGAAGACCTGCACCGCCCGCCCACGCAGATCCGCGCCGATGTTCTCGCTGATCCGATAGTAGCCCGCCACGGAGACCAGCTCCGCCTGGAGATCCCGGCAGAAGATCCGCGCCGTGGCGTCCCCCTTGACCCCGGCCAGAGCGCGTCCACGCAGGGGGGCATAGACATGGATGTGACCGTCGGCCAGGATCTCGGCCCCCGAACTCACCGCTGCCATCACCACCAGATCGCCACCGCGGGCATAGACGCGCTGGCCCGAGCGGATCGGGTGGGTCAGCAACCTGCCGGGGCCGGTGTGGGTTGCCGCCGGAGGAACCGAACGTGGTACCGTTCGCGGTCGCGACTGGGATCTGCGCGGATCGGCGAGCACGGCCAGTTCCATGGCCGCAGCGGCCTCGTGCTGGGCCGGGTTTCCACCGCGCACCCCGACTGGAATCATGCCATGGCCACGCATCAGCCCTACCAGCAAAGGAAAAGGGACTTCTCCCGAATCCTCGGGCAGCGACGAGAGATCGATCACCACCGGGGCATGTTGAAAGAAACCCGCCCCTGCCTCCACTTTGGCCGCCAGTTCCTCCCCCAGGCCATCCAGATCGGTCCCCAAGAGCCGCATCACCGGCAGAGTGAAGTTGCCGGCCTTGAGTTCGATCAAAGCCCTGGTGGACGTTTCGGTAGAGTGGGGTTGCGGGGACATGCCCAGTAGGTACTTCCGGTTGAGGGGTAAGGATCCCACCCAGGGGATCCAGAGAGGCCTTTATACCGTCAGGGCGATAGAAGTATCAAGGCGATCTCAAACGTAGAGGTCGATACCGAGCAACGAACTCAGCATCGATAGCCGCTCACGTCGTTCCAGCGCCCCATAGGCCAGCAATGCCTTGTGTCCTCGGCCAGTCGACGGCCCCGGGGACCAGACGTCGGGTTCCACCCAGGACTCCGGCCCCACGCGGCTGCCCAACGGCCTCGGTGGTTTGGCCGGGGCCACGGGCAATACCCGGCGTGGGGGCGCCGTATGGCTCCCGGGCCAGGGGCTGAACAGACCGATCGGGGGCAACATGGCAGAGGCCTGGGCGTGTGATCAACCCGGCGGCCAACCCATGGGACGCCCCCCGAGCAGGTGCAGATGGAGATGAAACACGGTCTGCCCGGCCTCGGCATTGCAGTTGATGAGGGTGCGATATCCGCGCTCGGCGATCCCTTCCCGCACGGCCAGGCTGCGGGCGGCCAAGTACATCCTTCCGATCAGGTCACTGTCGGCGGCGTCGAGATCGTTCAGGGTGGCCACATGGCGCCTGGGGATCACCAGCACGTGGATGGGGGCCTGGGGATTGAGATCGCGGAAGGCCACCACCTGTTCGTCTTCGTAGATCAGGTCGGTACCCAATTCGCCGTTGGCGATCTTGCAGAAGATACAGTCGGTCATGGCGGATTCCGGAGGTTCCTGTGCAGAAGGAGGGCCGCCGCTGAAGTTCCACGTGCGGCGGGTATATCAATAGTAGTGCCTTCAAACCACATAATACAGCCTTGCCTCCCTGAGCCGTGGATCAGCCAATGCCCGTGGCCTGCGCCGCCACCAGGCGGCCCAGTACCTGCCTCACCCGCTCCATGCCCTGCTCCAGGCACTGTTCCATATCGCGCAGTCGGATCTCGCCCGGGCCCCGCCCCGCCGCCGGATTGACCACCAGGGCACAACAGGCATAGCAGAGCGCCTCCTCACGCGCGAGGGCGGCCTCGGGCATCCCCGTCATACCCACGATATGGGCGCCGTCCCGTTCCAGTCGGTCGATCTCGGCCCGGGTCTCCAGACGCGGCCCTTGCATGGCAGCGTAGGTTCCTCCATCGTGCGCCCGGTTTCCCGATGCCTCGGCCGCGGCCAACAGGCGTCGCCGCAGATCGGCGCAATAGGGCTCGGTGAAGTCCACGTGATTTATCGGGCTGAACTCCTCTTCGAAGAAGGTGTGATCGCGCCCATAGGTATAATCCAGGATCTGGTCCGGTATCACCAGGTCCAGGGGGGACAGATCTCTGGCGATACCGCCCACCGCCGCGACACCCACCACCGTCTCCACCCCGATGTGGCTCAAGGCCCAGATGTTGGCGCGGTAGTTGATGCGGTGCGGGGGAATCGTATGGCCGGAGCCATGCCGGGGAAGAAATACCACCTCGCCGTCACCGATGGCGCCGTAGACCAAAGGCGCCGAAGGTTCGCCATAGGGGGTATGTACCACCCGGCGGCGCAGGATCTTGAGGTCGGGGATCCGGGTGAGACCGGAACCGCCGATGATGGCCAGTCGCGTCATGGGCTCAGAGGTCGTCGGGGTGTACGGCGTGGATGCCGGGGAGATTACGCAGATATTCGTGATAGTCCATCCCTTCACCGAAGACGTAGCGGTCGGGGATCTCCAGGCCGATGAAATCGGGGCGGTAGGTGCACACGCGGGGGCGCCGTTTCTCCACCAGGACGGCACTGGCCACCGCCGCCGCACCGGCCTCGACGCAGGCCCGTACGATGGCCTCCAGGGTGAGGCCCTCGTCGTAGATATCGTCCACCAACAAGACCTGTCGCCCACGGATGGCCTCTGGGGGAGGCCGCCGCCACTGGATCCCCCCACCCCGGGTACCACTGCGGTAACGGGTCGCATGGACGTAGTCGATGCGCAACGGAAAGTCCAGGCGGAGCAACAGACGCCCCATGGGGATGAGGCCACCGTTCATGGCACACAACAGGATCGGGTCGGCGTCGGCCAGGCGGGTGCTGATCTCCCCGGCCAACCGGTCCAGGGCACGCTCCACCTCCACGGGAGGCACCAGGGTCTCGGAACGCTCCAGGATCTGCCAGGCCTCGGCGGGAACGATGGATCCCCGGGTCATGGGTGTGAAATCAGACGAGGAAGAGGTTGAGGCCCGCCGTATCGCGCATGACACGACGGACCGTGGCACCAGAGACTCAACGGTGATTGTTTCCGCCGAACATGTTCATCGGGGCGGTCATCATGTTCATGGGATTGGGCATTCCGGAGTTCCTGCCTCGGCCATGACCATGACCGGGGCCGTAACCGCCTGGGCCATAGCCGCCGGGGGCACCGTAGCCACCCATGGGACCCCCAGGGCCGCCGGCCCGGGGCGCGTAATAGCCACCCTGGACCGGATATCCCTGAGGTCCGGCAGAGTAAGCCCGAGGCCCTTGGGGACCAACGCCCTGAGCGGCATAGGGAGGGGCGCCGACCGGTGGGCGTTGGCCGTAGCCCCCCCTCATGGGCGCCCTACTCCAGGGAGTGGCATTGCGACCACCGGCGTATCCGGGCCGCCCCATATTCATTCCAGGCATTCCACCGTATCCAGGCGCGGGCCTGCCCATACCTGGACCGTAGCCAGATCCGATCGTCGGGCCGTAGCCACCCTGAGGCGCCGCTCCAGGTCCGCCGCTGCCGATCCCGAAGGCGAGCCCCTCGGTGGCTGTTCCCAGGCCAAGCGTGACCGCAACGGCCAACCCGGCCACGAATGTATTCATCGATTTCATTGAATTCCTCCGGCAACCTGCAGGATACGGGGTGAAGTGATGTGATCGAGGGGCCATACTATAGGCCTTCCGTACAAATGTCGAAGCGGCCGGTCCCGAAATATGAGCGAAGAGGAATTCCAAAGGCGCCTGCGCGGCCTCGTCGGCAGACGCTGCCGTTACCTGGGGCGCCGCTGGCGTGTGGTGGAGGTGCTGATGGGCGAAGGCAAGCTGATCCTTGAGGAAGAAGGCGGCGAACCACCCATCCAGTCCGATCAATATCGCCGCCCCCTGAGGCGCCTCGCCGAGACCATCGAGATATCCTTGGGCGAGCCGGGCAGCGAGGACCTCTCGGGCGATTGCCTCGACATCCTGGAGTCCATCGCCAGCGATCCTGACCGGGGTGACCGCAGCACTTGACGGATACCCCGGGGGAAATGCCCTGAACCATGAATCTGGAGACACGACCATGAGCAAGAAGATCGGAATCCTCACCGCCGGCGGCGACACCCCTGGCCTGAACGCAGCCATCCGCGCCGTGGGCAAGGCCGCCCGTGGCACCTACGGGATGCACGTGATCGGCTTTCGTGACGGCTTTCGCGGCCTGGTCGAAAACCGCTTCGTGCCCCTGGAGGGTGACTGCCTCTCGGGTATTCTCACCGTCGGTGGCACCATCCTCGGAACCGGCCGCGACAAGCCCCACAAGATGAACATCGCCGGACGGGTACAGGACATGACGGACGCCATCGTGGAGAACTACCAGTCCAATCATCTGGATGCCATCGTCTGCCTCGGCGGCGGGGGCACCCAGAAGAACGCCCTGCGCCTGATGGAGAAGGGCCTGAACGTCATCACCCTCCCCAAGACCATCGACAACGACGTCGCCCGCACCGACACCACCTTCGGCTTCGACACCGCCCTCGGGATCGCCACCGATGCACTGGACCGACTGCACAGCACTGCCCACAGCCACCACCGTATCATCGTCGCGGAGGTCATGGGGCACAGGGCCGGCTGGCTCACCCTGGGGGCTGGAATCGCCGGGGGCGCCGACGTGATCCTGATCCCGGAGATCCCCTATGCAGTGGACAAGGTCTCGGCAGCGATTCTCAATCGTGTCCGCCACGGCAAGAATTTCAGCATCGTCGCGGTCGCCGAAGGCGCCCTTTCTGTCAGCGAGGCCAAGGCGATCGCCGAAGTCGAACGCGAACGGGAAGAGGCGCAGAAAAAGGAACAACGACGGAAGGCCAAGGAGAGACTCAGGGCATTGGAAACAGCGCGCTCGGGCCATACCCTGAGACTGGCGGAACGCTTGGAAGAGGAAACGGGGCTCGAATCCCGTATCACCATCCTCGGTCACCTGCAACGGGGCGGCATCCCCTCCGCCGGAGACCGCCTGTTGGCCACCCGCCTGGGCACGGCCTGCGCGGACCTCATCGCCCAGGGCACCTTCGGGGTCATGGTGGCCGCCCGTGGGGAGAGTTATGAGGCCGTGCCCCTGGATCGGGTGGCCGGACAACGCAAACTGGTACCGCCCGACCACCCCTGGGTGCGCAGTGCCCGTGAGGTCGGCACGGCCTTTGGGGATTGAAACAACTGAAGAGGCCCCGCCACATCCGCGGCGTGGCCTCTTCAGGGCCAGGCAGGGGAAAAGGGATCAGGCCGCCAGGCGCCTCTCCTCGTCCACCTTGCGCACCAACGGATAGAGATGCTCGGTCTCGCGCTGCAAGCGATCCAGCACCAGGGAGAACATCTCGTTGGTATCCTGTACGAAGGCGTCATGATTGCGGATCACCAGGGAACGATTCGCCGCCGAGGACCATTTCATCATATACTTCTGGAAGATACGCTTGATCTCCTGCCCGCCCGACATGAAGCGGTCAGCCTTGTTGCGGATGTTCTGATCCGGGCTGGCCAGCAGTCTCTTGTATAGGTGGCGATCCACTTGATCCAGGTGGTGCTTCACACCTTCCACATATTCGAAGAAGACATCGCAGGCAATCCGCGTGTCGCACATGGTGCGGTCTTTGATGAGATACAAGAACACATTGGAAAGCTCTGTAATTCGGTGATTTTCTTTGTGCAGTTGCTCGAAATCGATCATTGGGATTTCCTCCAGGGAGTAGTTATAATGAAAATAAGACAAATATATTTTTCTTATTTAAGAGACCCGCTATATATTGATTCGCGGATCAATGGATCGGGACAGACATCCACGCTGCGAATAGCATAATCCCCGGAAACCTGTATGGCAAGATGGAATTCAATCGACCGTTTTGCGAAGCGGCCCGGGACACGAGGGTGTAATAAACCACTTGTTTATCAATCTGCTCCCTTGACAACATGCGGATCTCACCCTTGGACAGGTATTTCCGGAGAAGCGAAAGGCCGCGGCCATATGACCCCAGGACCACGTCATCCAACCACTCAAGTCATTGAAAACCGCGCCAGTGGCCTTCCCTGAAAATGTCTGCGGCAGGGATGCCGCAGTCAAGCCTACAGGGAGGTATTCACGGCGTTTTTCAGGGA
>Ga0256841_1002104_pt1 | contig 16211 bp, 16 predicted proteins | sample 356308metaG_FD_185971 | JGI IMG/M metagenome (GOLD analysis project Ga0256841, IMG submission 185971) | Hydrothermal vent microbial communities from Mid Atlantic Ridge, Atlantic Ocean - 356-308 | ecosystem: Environmental > Aquatic > Marine > Hydrothermal vents | place: Atlantic Ocean: Mid... | reverse complement strand
CCCCCAGAGGTTCATCTAATAGAAGTACTTTTGGCTCTATAACTAATGCACGGGCTAATGCAACCCTCTGCCTCTGCCCACCACTTAATTGGTTAGGCATCCTCTTCTCCATACCTGGAAGCCGAACAATTTCAAGCATCTCCCTAACCCTACGCCTAATCTCATCTTCTGGGTAATTCCTCATCCTCAACCCAAAAGCTATATTTTCATAGACGTTCATATGGGGGAATAGAGCTAGTGTCTGGAATACCATACCTATACCCCTTTTATGGGTAGGAACATATGTAACGTCTTGACCATGTAGCTTAACTCTGCCCTCATCAGGTGTCTCTAAACCAGCTATAACCCTTAAAGTAGTTGTCTTCCCTGAGCCGCTTGGGCCTAAAAGACTAAAGAATTCGCCCTCTCTAACCCTAAGAGAGACATTATTTACAGCCAATACATCGCCAAACCTCTTAACAATATTCTCCAACTCTACTGCATACATTTCGACATCCCATTATAGCCTACATCTATGACAAAATAATTTCATCATTACACACTCTTTAAAATTTTTGAGCATATACACCTTTTAGAGACCTGTCAATCCTTACAGTAAACCCCACCATTCTAAGTCTCTTTGCGACACCCCCAATTAAATATTTGCCCTTCTTAATACCCGGTTCACCTACATAATGGAATAACCTGCCTCCCCTCCTCAACACACTATATAGTTTTCGGTAGAAATCAAGGCTATATAGCTCACCTGCAAGGGCGAATCTAGGTGGGTCATGGATTATTACATCGAAGAATTCCCTAGGTAGATCACCAACTATTTCATAGGCATCACCTAGTAATATAGGGATATTCTCTAAACCCCTACTCCATGGATTATATCTAGCTATATTCAACACATTTATATCCTTCTCAATCGAGATAACGGTTCCACCCCTATAAAAACTATTTATAGCTGTGTATCCTAAACCAGTACATATATCTAATACTTTATCACCCCTACCCACCTTAACCCTCGAAACCTTCAGCCTAGAATCTTGCCATGGTGTAATACCTACTACCCTATGCATCTTGACCCCACTTATCTCCAAAGTAGGTGCATCATATGAAGAAATGGGATATAGTTTATAGTATAGGCCATCCCTGAAGAACGCTACTGGACCTATCTTACCACCAACCAAGATATATATCTTATCATATTCAACATCTCCATATATTTTAACTAGGTCATATTCATATCCGTCGAAAAATAACTTTCCCCCGATGATGGATGTATTTATATATGTCTTACCCAGATCCAAAGATATCTTTACCAAACCTTCCATATTAGATATCGAGTCTAGAAGATACTTCGTTATTAATGGAACCTTAATAGGTCTAAATTTATAAGTATCTAGAGATGAGTATATCTCTTCGAAGACCATATCCACCAAATATATCCGATAAATATTTTCTTATATACATTATTCATAATTTTAGGGATGAGGGATACCCTTTACCTATACGATACTAGGACCAGGATGAAGAAACCCGTTAAACCGCTTAGAAACGATAATATCATCCGTATGTATGTATGTGGACCTACAGTATATGACTATAGCCATATAGGCCACTTCAAAACCTTCATAGTATACGACTCTATGGTTAGGTTATTGAAGTTTCTAGGATATGACGTTTTACATGTAGTCAACATAACGGATATCGACGATAAAATAATTGATAGGGCTAATAGAGAGGGAGTTACATATAGAGATATTAGTGAGAAATATACTAGAGACTTTATGAGTAACTGGATCAAGCTTAATTTACTCGTTCCATATGCTATGCCTCGAGCCACCTATCATATAAAGGATATGATTGAGATCATCGAGGAACTAATCCATAAGGGATATGCATATGTATCAGGTGGAAATGTATACTTCTCAGTTGAGAAATTTAAGAATTATGGCGAGATAAGTGGACAGAAGATTGAGGAATTGATTAGAGGCTATAGAGTTGATGAACCTGGGAAGAGAGACCCACTTGACTTCGCATTGTGGAAAGAGGCTAAGGATGGTGAACCCTCATGGAGAAGCCCATGGGGGAATGGTAGGCCTGGCTGGCATATCGAATGTACAGCTATGAGCACTAGATTTCTAGATCCACCATTTGAGATACATGGGGGTGGAGAAGATCTAAAGTTTCCCCACCATGAGAACGAGAGGGCCCAGACAAATTCATATATTGGAGATGAGGCTGTATACATCTGGACTCATGTGGGGGTATTAAGGTTTAAGGAGGAGAAGATGTCTAAATCGATAGGTAACATCGTCTTGATAAGGGATCTAGTAAATATTCTTAACCCTGATATAATTAGGCTTCTAGTCTTATCAACACATTATAGAAAACAACTGGATTATAGTGAGGATAAGCTACGTGAGGTTCAAAACATCTATAGAAGGATACTAAGCGTATATAATAAATTGATCCAGTATGGGGAAGTAGATGATGTACAAGACGATTTTAATGTGGATGAATATAGAGAAAAATTTATGGATTCTTTATTAGACGATTTCAATACTGCAACCGCACTGAATATATTTATGAGTTTCGTAGATGAGGTGGATAGAAGGATTGTGTCGAGGAGATTGGGTGGAAAGAGTAGGGTTAAGGCTATAGACCTCTTTCAAGACTTTAGATATATATATGGGTTAAGATTTGAAGTGGAGACTCCTAGGGATGTAGATAAACTGGTTGAGAAGATAGTCGAAGTACGTAGGGAATTGAGGAAGAGGAAGATATATGACTTAGCAGATATGATTAGAGAAGCCTTAATGGAGGTTGGATATAGGCTTGAAGATATAGGTGATAAAACTGTTTATTATCGGATATAATTAGTTTTTTAATATCCATCCTCGATTAACGCCGATACTATAATTGGTAGGATTATAGTTACATCCCCCCATATACTCACATGTGGAGAATCCTTGCCAACCTTATTCCATGAAATAGCCTCCGAGAGACGTGCACCCGATAAGCTTCCATCGTACTCAACAGCGGTAGTTATCTGGATAGCGTAGTCTAGACCACCCCTAAATTGATTCCACCATATAAGATGATGCTTAGAAATACCTCCACCTAGAACTATTGCCCCAGTTTTACTTGATTCATATACCGTGTCTGAGAGAGTCTTTTCATCCTTATATAGATCAATTTGGAAATCTCTATGGAACTGTTGGAAAACCCAGATCTGGTAGCCTACAGCCCCATCATATATGCCTGGAATAATAACCTTAACCCTGTTTCTATATGCCCATGTAAGGATACTATCATCATTATCGAGATGCCGACCTATTTCCCACGCCAATTCATAACTAGAAACACTTCTATTTCCACTATGATATATCCCATTCAAAATTTCTCTCATAGTCTTCTCTATGATACCTCCATAATTATCAAATGGAATTAATATATTACCCAACCTATGTATCTCCCTATCCCTCAATTCCCTATCATCCATGTTGAACTCTCCTTTATAATAATCCCTATAGCTCCTAGCTATGTCATGGTCTAATGTTCCGCAAGTAGTTATGGCTATGTCTATCCATCTTCTTCTGAAGATCTCCTTTAATATCCCTCTTAGACCTGTTGAGACTATAGCGGCTGGGAAGCTCATAAAGATAGTTATCTCATCCCGTCTAGTAAGCATTTCCTTCCAGATTCTGTATGCTAAACCCACATATCTGGCCATAAATCCGCCTGAGTCAATATATGCATTTAGAAGGTCACTAAAGCCCTTAATCTCAGAAACTTCTATGTCTCTAACCTTATCCATTCCGACAACACCTATCCTCAAATATTCTTGAGTATCTATATGACTGTAAAGGCCTTATTTAATTTGGTTAAGACTCGTGCCCCTCTTTTAGAGACATATACCATGTCCTCAATCCTAACTCCACCCAACCCCTTGACATATATTCCTGGTTCGACAGTCACCACCATACCCTCCTCAAGTTTTGTATTATCATATTGAGATAATCTAGGTGGTTCGTGGACCTCCAAACCTATGCCGTGTCCAGTGGAGTGGATAAAATATTTACCATATCCGTTTCTATCTATAACATCTCTAGCGACCTCATCAACATATGACGTCTTAACTCCGGGCTCAATAGCATCTATAGCCTCTACCTGAGCCTCCAAGACGATTTCATAAATCTTCTTTAACTCATCCCCAGCATGACCCAGAAAGACGGTTCTGGTTTCATCCCCATAATACCCACCATATGATGCCACAAAATCGAATGTAACTACATCACCCTCAGAAATTTTCTTTTGGGATGCCCTCCAATGAGGATTTGAAGAGTTTAACCCAGATGCAACGATAAGAAAGTCGAACACTTTATCTGCACCATATCTAAACATTTCACATTTAGCTAGCTCAGCTAACTCCCTTTCTCTAATGCCCTCACTTAGATTCTCAATAGCTTTATATATTCCATAATCAACCAACTCCCCCGATTTCTCCATATATTTTAACTCATAACTCGTCTTGATCTTCCTACTTTTCCACAGTAAATTGGATGCATCATATATTTCGTCGAAATATCTCTCCAGATATTGATATTGAGTATGTGATATCCTATCGAATGGAACGGCAATCTTGCCTTCAACCACTTTAGATAGAGCATCATACATATTTGTGGCCTCAATCATCCTATACTCCTCCACTCCTTCCTCCTTCCTCCTTACATATACATAATAATCATCTAGCCATGTTACCTTTTTTACTCTCTCGGCCTCCATTATATTTACTATACCTTCTACCATAGACTCCTTAACATTTAGATATACCAAGGAGTAGTCTATCACGCCTCCTGCTAGATAATGGATATTAACCTCATCTAAAACTACTAGATAGTCTATACCCTCCTCTCCCAAGATATCTGACAACCTCTTAATCCTCTCGAGATCCTTCATCATCTCCAACCACTTTTACAACTAATATCAAATAATAATTATTCCTATAAAGACATATAGATTGGGTAAGGTGGGAAAATGTCGCTAAATATGCTCCAAAAAAGAATATATGAGATATATTCACACCATGATAAACGGAGGGGAATTCAAAAAACATTTAAATGGTTCTTATCCGAGGTTTATGAACTTGAAGAAGCAATTATGGATAAGGATATTAACGGCATTAAAACAGAGATAAGTGACGTTTTGGCATGGCTTTTAAGCATAGCAAACCTTCTTGAAATAAATCTAGCGGAAGTGTTTATAGAGAGATATGGAGAAAGATGTCCAAAATGCGGTTCAAATCCATGTAAATGCCCTTATAGAGAAGAGCCCGATAAGAGCGTCCTCCTAAAGATAATATAAATAGTTAGAACCCTGTGGTTATCTCAATATCCTCTAAAGCCACATACCCAGTTTTAGCTGGTGACCACACATCCCATGGAAGGACCCATTTAGACTCACTTGATACAGAGATAACCTTTGAAACCAGGTCTTTTATATTTAGAGAGATCCTGGCTCCGGTGAAGGCTCCTTTAACCTCTCCATCGTCTATATAGAGGCCAACATCCCTCTGTAGAGTTGATAGAGACCCCTCCCTAAAATTTGCAAACCTAGTATACCATACATTGGATATATAGATACCTTTACCTACATCGGATATCATCTCGTTAAATCCGCCTTTAACGGAGTTTTTGGATTCATAAATCAATGGATATGGAAATGGTGTTATGATACCCGCATGTCCATTTGACTCCCTTTCCAGCTTCCTAGCAATTAATGTGTTCAATGCTAAATCTTTCAATATGCCATCTTCTATATATATAGTCTTCCTCGTAGCAATACCTTCCTCATCGAATGTGGCTATATCAGGTGCACCTTCCATCCTTGGATCATCATATACACATATATCTGGAGAGGATACATCGCTATTAAGCATACCTGAGAAGGGTGACATATTCCTTACATAGAAATATCCAGATAGTAAATAGCCCATATAAAACAATAGGTTTCCAAATGCCTGTGGAGAGAAGACTACATTATATCTACCCTCATCCACAGTCGAAATATAGTCAACATATCCCAATCCCTCATCGATCTGATTTAAAATATTTACATATCTAGATGGGTCTATATCTACGCTTACATCTACATCTGTCAAGCTGATATCCTTATCTTTAAATCCTCTCACCCTAAAAAGGAATCTAGAGGATTTATACTCCCCTTTAACATTGTAAGAGGTCATAATAATATGTTTCTCAGCCTCAGCTGAAAAGACTCCACTCAACCTCTTAACATTCCTACCTTCATAGTTAAGGATCATATCCAACATATCTACATGTCTATCTTCATTGAAAACATCTTCATTAAATGTCTGAGGAACAATATCATATATCTCACCAACTACATCGGGGTGGCTATACCTCTCTTCAACCTCGTATTTAACAGAGTATTGATTCAAAACATCACTCACAACATCCTCAAGATTTTTAGTCATTACATTACTAACCTTCAAAGAGAGATACTTCCCACCCTTCTCCACGAATATATCGATGTGATCAGTAAAGACTAGTTTGGAAACGTCTATTAAATTGTTGGAAAACCTATATCTCTGAGAATATGATAGATAGCTATTTAGTATAACAGTATCGAAAAATTCTGAAAGCTTTTTAAGTAGTTTAGAGCTGAACTCCTCTAGATAAATACCTTCAAAACTGTATTTATAAATCTCTTCAACCATCTCAATCCCCCCTCCTCCTAATTCTAACATTTTTGAGAAGTAGATGCGGCCCACCCAGGCTTACTGGGAGAGGCTGCATAGGATCTCCCTTACCACATGAACCTGGATATAACTCCAACATATTCGACCTACCTACAATACTCCCCAGAATCTCCCTAGTGGTAGATTCCAAAACAGGATATTTTAGGGGGACACCTATCTCCCCATTCTCTATTAAATAGGCCTCAAAACCGGTATATCTCTGATTTATCCTTCTATCATCAATATTCCATTCAGTATAGTCAACTATATATATCCCATGTCCAGCCTCCTCAAGCAACTCCTCCAGACTATAACTACCTTCCTCGAAATATGTGACTCCCATCCTAACAAGAGGTTCATGATAGTAATTAGCGGCTCTAGAGCTTCCATTACTCACTATACCTAACCGAGAAGCTACAAATCTATTCGATAGAAAAGTGTTTACATAACCCTCCTTAATCAATACTCTCTTATCCACCTCAATACCGTCATCATCATAGATATAGAATCCATATTCTCCTTCAAGTCTAGGGTTATCGACTACATATACTTCTTTAGAACCTATTCTTTGATTTATACTTGAGTAGTCGAGATAGGATTCACCAGCCTGTCCCCCCTCCATACCAATAATTCTATCCAACTCAAATGGATGGCCCACTGCTTCATGAGCGATAATACCAGCTATTTCACTACCTACAACAACATTCATTCTATCTCTAGGAGAGGGCTTAGCCTCTAACAATATATTCTCCATAGCCTTCACCCTTCTATTAACCTCAGATAAAAGCATCCCATATTCTAGATATTCGACCCCTGAAGATGCACCTAAAGATATTGATTTAGATACATACCCACCGTTTTTAGCTGTTAAACTTATGAATAGATGGATACGAGGTATACGAGACTTAATCCTAACCCTATCAGAGGAAATAAGATATTTCTTCTCAATCCTAAACACTAGAGAATAGTGCCTATTAACAAGGTTAATCTTCTTATTTGCTGAGACTTCCCTATCCAAATCCCTTAACAGCTTAACCGTCTCATCAAAATAGTCCTCGAATACCTTAGATTCATTTATTGAGTATTCAATATCTACCTCCCTAATTGGATGTAACTCATATCTTGGAATCCGCTTATCCAATTTACTAGAAAGTAATGATATTCTTCTTCCCATCTTCTCCAATAACCTATCGATATGGTCCCTAGAAGCTATGTTATGAGACTCATGTAACAATACACCTTTCGAAAATATTCTAATACCTATTCCAGAGTCTCTATCCTTGGTATAAGATACTAGATTACCATTATTCATAACCAATCTATATGTAAGATTTTCATGGACTCTAGCATCTATATATTCGAGATCAGGTCCTCCACCAAACTCAATTATATAGTCAGCTAACCTTATAAAGTCACCCGGCATATTTTAAACACCGTAGAATTCAAATACTTAAATTATATAATATTTATGAGATAGATATTAACAAATATATCGAATGAGGATACTTAGAGCTTTGAAAAAGGCTATATTGGAACAAGGAAAGATTACATATAGTCCGGAGTTATTTAAAAGAGTATTACACATAATTCGAGAGACCTACACATCTAAATTGGTTGAGTATCATTTCATATATATATCCCCATACACTTTAAATGGATTAGATGGAATAATTTTAAAAGGCTCAAGAGCGGTATATGAAGCAAGTGACATAACAATTGCAAAGAATATACGGGATCTATTCCATATTTCCGGATATAAAAACTCAAGAATTGTAAAGATAAATAATTTATTCAGAATAGTTTGTGAATCTACAGAAAACATATTTTTAACCAAAGACCAACTGAAGATTCTCACCTACAACACCGATCAAGAAGATCTAATTAATAAAATTTTAAAGGAGGTATTTGTAAGAATTTTAAAAATTGGAAAAATTAAATATTAAAATGGTGATTGATATGGGGTTCGAGGAAGATTTCTTTGATGAGATAGATAGGCTATTTAAGGAGGAGATGAGAAGGATTAGGAAATTGATAACCGAGCTAACAAGGATAAGGAGCCATGAATTAAGAGAGCTTGAAAGAAGAGGAGAACCTATAGTATTTGGATTCTCATATAGATGGCATTCCGGTATGGATAAGCCTGAGATAAAGTTCTTTGGTAATGTGAAGCCACAACAGCCTTTCGGTATAAAAGTAGATGACACTGTTACACCTGTATATGACGTAATAGACAAAGGAGATCATTACGAAATAATAGTTGAACTGGCTGGGGCAAAGAAGGATGACGTAAATATTGAGCTTAAAGATAGGACGTTATATATAACAGCGAATACTAAATATAAGAAGTATAGGCATAACATACCGATACCGCCCGACGCATCCCCGAATGACATCAAAGCCAAAATTAATAATGGAATCCTAGTGGTTATATTGAAGAAGAAGACAGATGGTGGTAGTAAAAGGATAATCGTTGAGGAAGAGGAGTGATAGTCAAGGCTTAAACCATTTAAAGAGAAGATATCTAACCTTTTTATCATATACAATAGCCAACACAAACCTTTTCCTTACAGAGGTAGCTAATCTACCTGCTCTAACCAACTCGTCACCACTTATATGTGTATTAGGAGAGATTACATCTACTAAATACGGTGCATGTTCTAGGCCAGGTCCTTTGCGATAAACGGCGAAATCGACACCGAATTTTAATCCTGATATAACTACTAACCCGCGATCCCTAAGGTCCTTATATACAATATATTTATTTTTGAAATCATCATATCTCTCAGAAGCTATCTTGATCAACTCATCATAGTTTAACTCCTTATTAGACTCCATATTGTAAATCTCCAATAGATCTTTTTCATATAGATAGACAGCCTCAAGGAAATCCAGTAACAATGGTGAATCGAAATCTGGTGACTTTGGCTTTGGTACACCCAATGGCTTACCATAGAAACCGAGAGACCAGATCTCCCTAGACTGATCTATATCTGGTACATAGATTCTATTACCTATTATATACCCTTTATATTTCTTATCCTTTCTCATCCTCAGTTAAAATTAACTAATACATTAATATATTGATATGTATCCCTGATCTTTATCAGAGGAGATGTAGACTTAATAATGTATCTCCAACCTTTTTAAGCATATCTGCGGCTGCCTCCAACCTATTCACCACCTCAAGCCACATAATTAGGTTTGAACTATTCTTCTCTCTGTTAAATATCTCAACAATAGCTTTACGGTGTATAACGTCTATCTCCTCCTCCACCTCAAGAATCCTCTCAATCGCCGCTGGAAGAGATGATGGATTATATCCAAGATAATATATTGCCTCACGGAAAGCCTCCACCTCTTTATATAACCCATTTACAACTTTTCTAAGCCATTCAAGAGACCATTTAGGTAAGTTATTTATATTTAGATTTGCCAATCTAAAAGATGCGCCATCCATCTCATCGACAACATCTCCAATCATCGTCACTAAATCATAGAATATATATACATTATCCCCTAGGAAGACCTTATATCTGACAATGTCATTTACAATAGTCTTTTGATAGGAATAGATAGAAGAATCCAGTTCTCTTAGCTGCATATATACATCCTGTATATCATTTAAATCATTTGAAACGACCTTCTCCATTATCTTAACTACCCCAGCAGCCATATCCAGTACCTTACTTGAGAGCTCCTGTAGACTTGAAACAATTTGTCTGTAGGCCTCCATCTGAGAATCTCTAAACATTTTTTAATCCCCAAAATATCTAATGTTGAACCAAAGAATATTAATTGAAATTTAGAGTCGTCTAATGAGACCTATTAAAAGTGTAGGAGTGAACGAGATTACATACTTCTTCCTGAGATATCTCCTTACAATTAGATATAGATATGGATCTACTGTTGATATTATATATGCTGATGGAGGTATCTTAAAATCGATATATTTTGCCAAAACAGATGAGTACCTATCATAAAAAGATGTGAATGCAGATCCAAATCTCTCCTTAGATATCGATGCTTCAAGTGAAGGGATAGTGGATATAATTCTGAGATATGTTTTATACTCATGTCTATAGAATCTGTAAATGCTATTAAGAATGTTGAGGTGAATTTTAGGAATATTCACTGGATATATATCCGCTCTGCTATAGAGACTATCAACCAACTGTGACAAGGACCATATCCTAATCCCCCTTCTCCCTCTGAGCTTCTGATAAGTATACTTATCTAGGAGGATAACTTTGTTTATACCTATATCTCTAAATATCTCATCAAGATCTTCCCTGATAGAAGACACTAGAGAGGTAAAACTATCAACATTTAAAGTAGCAATCCCTACATCCAATCCTAAGTCTCTAGACCTATCAACTATAAAATCTATGAGATATCCAAAATCATTTAATCTATATAGGGATTTAGGTAATATGAGATGGTACATACCATCCCTGACTACCTCTATCTCTATATCCTCCTCACCAATACCGAAGGAATCTATCCATATCTTCTCAACAGATTTAAATACCCCATCACATAGACCACAGAGGTCACACCAACCAATATGTTCAAGATACTCATTATCTTCGAGCCTACCCTCTTTATATAGCTTAAATGCTTCAAATATCCCCCTTGGTGATAGTAACTCGGATGCCAAAGGATATAGAGGGCACTTTAATGATTCGATTAGTATCACATCTAAATCTATCTCATCCATTGCTTGAACCACCCATCATTCGATCCTCAAGTGATGATACTATTAAGTCCCTACTTGGTATACTTAAATAGATTACATCTGAGAGCCCAGCAGGAAGGTCCCCACCCTTTACAAATCTCAGTCCATGTTTATAAACGGCTCGATACCTTACAATTGGAATTTTATTAACATTTAACATATCTAATGGATAAGTCGATATTCTTGTCCTTCCAATAATGTTTGAAAGGATCTCTTTAACAGATCTATAATGGCTGCCATCGTATAGTATGGATACTACATAAAAACCATAGAAACTTTTTAATATTGATAATGGATAGCCAAGTGTCCAGAATCTCTTCAATATAGCTTCCGCCTCAACCCTACTTACCTCAGAGGAAACTATACTTAATCGAAACTTCTTCGATCTCCTCGGCCTTAGAACATGAATATCCAATATAATATCATTTTTATCTACATCTTCTAAGGAAATATACTTGACATCCCCATCTCTAATTACATGTAGTTTAATATCTTCATCAAGGAATATATCATACCCTTGATGTATAAGGCCTCCTATACTTTCAAAAACATTGGGAGGATAACTAACATCTATATAGACCTTTGACCTTCCAAAGAAATATAATAGTTCATATAACTGGGTACCTGAGTATATCTTAAAATACTTCTTATCAATCCTCTTAATACCCCTATACCCCGAGAAAGATATGAGGATATCCACCTCCTTATATCTAGGTTTATCTGGGAAGAAGCTTCTTCTATAACAGACTACATAATAATTTCCCCAGTTAACTATATCCAGTAGTTTATCTTTGTATCCTAAGTAATGCCACATTTCTTTATATGAAAACTCGACGTTTTTTAAGGGCCAAGAGACATACATATACTACCACTTACACCTTTCAATAAAAATTTTTAACCTGAATATAGTATATTACAAAAATGGTGATTTAAGTGGCAATAAGACCAGTTGAGGGGAGATTTGAACGTATAGGCTTCCATACACATATAAGGGGATTGGGTATTAGAAATGGAAAGGCTGAATTCTCAGCCGATGGAATGATTGGCCAGGTAAAGGCTAGAGAGGCGGCCTATATAGTCGTCCAAATGATTAAGAAGGGTAAAATGGCTGGAAGAGCTATATTATTGGCAGGACCGCCTGGAACCGGGAAGACGGCTATAGCCGTCGCGATAGCAAAGGAGTTAGGTAAAGACGTTCCCTTTATATCGTTAAGTGGGAGTGAGATATATTCTACAGAATTGAAGAAGACCGAGATATTAATGAGGGCTATTAGAAGGGCTATAGGTGTTAGGATTAAAGAGATGAGGGAAGTAATCGAAGGAGAGGTTAAGAAGCTCGAATATAAGATGGCTCCACATCCATATAATCCATATCAACAGATTCCACAGAGCATAACCATCACATTAGCCACGGACAGGGAGGAAAAGAAATTTACAGCTGGTACGGAGGTGGCCATGGCATTCCTACAACAGAATATAAGAGAAGGAGATGTAGTATTAATAGATCGGGAGACTGGTAGAACTACAAAACTGGGTAGATCTAGGAACGCTCCAAAGACGTATGATATAGAGGGTGAGATATATATCGACCCTCCTAAAGGTTCTATAATTAAAGAAAAGGAGTTTGTCTATACACTAACCCTACATGATTTAGACCTTAGTAGAGCAAGGAGGGGCGAGTCAGTTTTAAGCCTATTCTTCGGTGGGGAGAGAGAGGAAATTACTAATGAGGTGAGGGCAGAGGTAGATGAAATTGTGAAGAAGTGGGTTGAGGAGGGTAGAGCAGAGATAATACCTGGAGTGTTATTTATAGATGAAGTACATATGCTCGATATAGAGGCTTTTGCATTCTTGAATAGGGCGCTTGAAAGTGAGATGGCACCTATCATCATATTCGCCTCAAATAGAGGTATAACCAAGATACGTGGAACAGATATCGAGTCTCCCCATGGAATACCTATAGACTTTCTAGATAGAATACTCATAATAAATACAGAGCCATATGGTGAAAAGGAGATTAGGGAGATTTTAAAGCTAAAAATTAGAGAGGAGGAGATAAATATCGATGACGATGCATTTGAAATGCTTGTTAAATTGGGTGTGGAGAATAGTCTCAGATACTCCCTTATACTACTTGGACCGCTCAAAGAATTGGCTCAGATAAATAACAATGATAAAATAACAAAAGAAGATGTAGAGAAAGCTGCACAACTTTTCCTAGACTACCGTAAATCATCCGAGATCGTCAAAAAATATGAGAAGCTATTTCTAGTGTAAAATTATATTTTTCAAATTATTATTTTTAACATCATGACAGACCAATCTAAATATTTATCCCTAGGTGACTACGTCATACTTTATAATAAGAAGAAAAATAGGAAATGGCTAGTTAGAATAGATAAAAGAGTTTTTTCTACGGATCTAGGAAACATAGACTTAGAAGAGATAAATGGTAGAGAATATGGAGATGTTATCTATACTTCTAAAGGCTATGAAATCAAGATTTTGAAGCCCAATCCTATAGACTACATAATGTATGGAGAGAGACCTACACAAATAATATATCCAAAGGATATCGGTTATATAATATTAAAACTAGGTATTCGGCACAACTCAAAAATTTTGGAAGTAGGAACAGGGAGTGGAGGTCTTACAACAGGTTTTGCATGGCTCCTATCAAGGGAAGGTGAGATAGTTACCTATGAAAAAAGGAAGGAATTTTTGGAGATAGCTAAGAAAAATATATCTAGAATCAATCCAGAATGTAAGATACAATACATAAATGAAGACTTCTTGAACGCAAAGGTTAAATCCTCATACTTCGATGCGGCATTTATAGATATAGATTCACCATGGCTTATACTGGATAAGGTATATGACGCATTAAAGCCATCCGGTAGAGCGGGATTTCTCCTACCCACCTACAATCAAGTAGATAAACTTGCTGGAAAGATTGGGAAATATTTTACAGATGTAGAGGCAGTCGAAATATTTATTAGGAATATAAGGATGAAAAAAGGGATGGTTAGACCTGAATTCCATATAATTGGATATACAGCAGTAGTGGTAACGGGAGTTAAGCACTAACCAGCGCCGAGGATCAAAATAGCTATAATCAATCCATAGATAGCTACACCTTCACCCAGACCTGCTAAGATGAGTACCCACACAGAAAGCTCTGGACGTTCAACTAATGAAGCTATACCCGCACTAGTTGCACCATACAGAGCTACACCAGCGCCTATCGTAGATCCAGCTACCGCTAAACCAGCACCCAGATATTTCAACCCGACATCTGCCTGCTGTTGTCCTCCCCCTTCCTGTGCATATACGATAGAGGTAAAACCGCCGATAACGATTAATGCTAGTGTAAGGTTAAATAGTATACTTGAGAAGAAGGCCTTCTTCGGATTCTCGAATATGTTCTTCAATATCTTCTTTAGCATGTATTATCACCATTCCTGGATTTAATATAGATATTAAGATTATTCACTATTAAAAGGTTATAAGGGGGTGTATATAGAGTCATAGTTTAATGGGCCTAAATAGTCTACCCTCATTCCTATAAAACTTCGTTGAAAACTCATAATATAGAAGCCTTATAGACTGTATACCAGCTGCGAAAGCCTCAATTATCAATGCAATAGCGTTGAATAATAAGTATGAAGGTATGAAGCCGATCATCCCTGTAAATACAATTGCAGCCTCACTTAAGGCTCCGTGGGCAATTGCAAATGCTCCAAGCCTTATATATGAGACTGAGTTTGTTAGATAGGAGATAAACATCTCTACGAATTCCTGTAGGCCCTCTACAAGGGTATGTGATATGGGCTTACCCTCCCTATATATGACGTTCTCAATCGTTGGCTTAAAATATACAAGTGTTAACAACCCTATCTCAAGTATAGTTAGGGGAAGTAAGTCCTCCCTTACGAAGACGTTTAAAGACATTCCACCAGTGATAAAGTTAACCGCTAGATAGATACCCACAACATAGTATATTAAACCTAAGACGCCCTTCCAGCTGAAAACCGCCTCGAAGTACTCGCCATTCTTTACTCCTATAATTATGTTTAGGATTAGGCCGATAACCAGTTGGATTAGCCCGAATATGATCGCTATAACACTTATCTCGATAGTATCTTCAATCGGACTTATCCACATCGGCTTTAGATGAATTAGGAAAGATTCTCCATATAGGATGCCGAAGATGACTGCTGAGAATCCTGAAAATAGGAGGATATATCCTAGATTATTTATAGCTCTATAGGAAAGCCCAAGCAGTGGTTTCTTAATCCTATATAATATACCCCCAAGTATCATAAGTACTATCCCTTCACCGATATCCCCAAACATCATACCATACATTATCAGGAATAAGGTTGTAAAGATGGGTGTAGGATCTAACTCAAAATAATTTGGGATACCTCTCTTACGTGTCAATAATTCAAACCGCTTTAAAGGACCTGGGTTTTTAAGATATGTAGGTGGCTCAGACTCCTCCGATGGGTATTCATACTCAATATAAAACTTCTCCCCCACAATACTCCTCAATCCCTTAACAAAGGAATCATAGTTATCATCTAAAACCCATCCTTTAAAGATAGCCAAATTTCTTGTAAATACTAGTGAGGAATATACATCTTTTAGATACCTAAAATACATTCGATACTTCTCTAAATCCTTGATAAATTCATCAACTTCTGAGGATGTCTCCCGAGCCTC
>Ga0256841_1002103_pt1 | contig 16213 bp, 9 predicted proteins | sample 356308metaG_FD_185971 | JGI IMG/M metagenome (GOLD analysis project Ga0256841, IMG submission 185971) | Hydrothermal vent microbial communities from Mid Atlantic Ridge, Atlantic Ocean - 356-308 | ecosystem: Environmental > Aquatic > Marine > Hydrothermal vents | place: Atlantic Ocean: Mid... | reverse complement strand
ATCACATAATAGTCAGCATATTCAAGTTCAAGATAGATATGTAAATTCTGACAACACAAATAGTCAACAGTCACGTAACACAAGATTTGTTAGTAACTCAAATATGGTTAATGAATTTGAAAGATTAACCTCTGAAAAACAAGATTTAGCAAATGATAATATTCACAAAAAAAAGTCTGACTCGTTAAATAGTGAAACTTCCGAGGGGGAAGATGTTGAGGAAAATAACAATAACAAGATAAATATGGTAAATAAAGTAAATAAAAGCAATCATGATAACGATGATTTGTATTCCATTCACAATTTTGATTTATAAATTTACTTTTTTAAACCTTTACCAAAATTTAAAATGTTATTCTTTATTTTCTTCCAGGAAGTTTTTTATATGTCTTCTGGCTAAAGAAGACTTCACGAAGTCTAACCATTTGGCGGTTGGTCTGGTGTTTTTTCTGGTTAGGATTTCAACCATGTCGCCATTTTTTAATTTTGTTTCCAAAGACACTTGCTTATGGTTGACTCGAGCACCAAAAGCATGATTGCCAACTTCCGAATGTATAGCATAAGCAAAGTCAATGGGAGTAGCTCCTGTAGGTAAATCAATAACATCTCCAATCGGAGTGAAAACAAATATCCTGCTGGAAAAAAAGTCAGAAGAAGCATCATGAGCAAAATCAGATGAATTGTATTTTGATTGATCGCTATAATTTTCACCAATTTCAGCAATCCAACTCGGTATTTTTTTGTGATGTGGTAATTTTATATCTTCATCAATATTATTATGTACGGTGTTAGTTGATTTTTTAAAAGGGTTTAACAGTGCGGGAATAAGATTTAGAAAAGATTTGGTTAATTTAGCTCGGTCACTGACTATAGGCTGTTTATATAGCAAGTGAGACGCAACACCGAACTCGGCTTCTTCGTGCATTTTTTGAGTTCTGATTTGTACCTCCAAAATCATCCCACTTTTTGTAGTTACGGTTGTATGTAATGACTGATAACCGTTTGGTTTGGGAAAAGCGATATAGTCTTTAACTCTATTGGGAAGAGGTCTCCACAGCTCATGTACGGTGCCGAGCACCCTGTAACATTCTTCTATAGAATTTACTATAATCCTAATTGCCGAAAGATCATAAACACAATCAATATTCCAATCTTTATTCTTTAATTTGTTGTATAGACTATATAATCCTTTCGTTCTAAATGAAGTTTTAAAATTTTTCAAGTCGGATTCAAATAATTTTTTTTGCAAATTTTTTCGCTCTTTTTCCAGTTTTTTTTGTATACTGTTTAAGTTTTTAGAAAGTATTTTCTTAACCTTATCATAGTGTTTGGGATACACATAAGGAAAAGCCAAATTTTCCAATTGTTCACGAATTTGACTCATACCCAAACGATGTGCTACGGGAACATATATTTCAAGAGTCTCTTTAGCAATACGAAATCGTTTTTTCTCCGGTACGAAATTTAATGTTTCCATATTATGAAGTCTGTCTGTTAGTTTTATAATTAAAGTTCTTATATCCTGACTGGTTGCTACGAACAATTTTCTTAGACTTTCATTGTGTCGATCGGTACCATGATAACGTACGGAACTTAGTTTTGTTACGCCTTCTACTAAAAACAAGATTTCTTCACCAAATTCTTTTTTTATATCTTCGGAGGTTACGCTTGTGTCTTCTATTGTATCATGTAACAATCCGGCGGCTATGGTATGGGTATCCATACCCATAACCGACAGTTTATAAGCGACATTTGTTAAATGGTCCATGTAGGGTTTTCCCGAATACCGTTTATGTCCGGCATGAGCTCTGGCGGCAAAATCATAAGCTGTGGTGATTAAATTTTTATCTGCGTTGGTGGGGTTGTTTATATTTTTAATTATATCTCTAATTTTATACATGGTGTTAGTTGTCTAGTAGACTGATATCTTATTCTTATCATGTAGCTGTTTGCATTCATTTCAGATTATAATAACCCGTTTTGGTAATGTTTACTATACCACATATTATTATATACTGTTGACCTTTGTTTTTAATTTGGTATACTTGCGTTGTTATGTTAGTAATGCGTTTACAAAGAGTTGGACGTCGTAACAATCCTTCTTTTAGGATTGTTGTGACCGATCGCAGAACCGGTGTTAAGAGTAAGAAGCACATTGATCGTATCGGTTTTTATGATCCTAAAATAGACCAAGTACAACTTGATACAAAAAAAGCTAAAGATTGGTTGTCTCATGGTGTACAACCATCCGATACTGTTTATAATATTTTGGTAAGTGAAAAAGTTTTGACCGGCAAAAAGAGGAATGTTTTACCTAAGAAAACACCAATAATCAAAGAAGAAGAGAAAAATTCTGAAGAAACAAAAACTGATAATACCGGTGAGAATACTCAAGAAGAAGTCAAAGATGGGGTTAAATAGGGTGGCAGTCGTACTCTTCACACCGTGTATAGGTTGACTAAAAGGATATCTTGGAATAGACTACTATGTGACGGTTTGGTTGTTGCATTAGTATTTTGTAGCGACTTAACTTAAGAGCAAATAAATAAAGGATAATTTTAAAAACATGGAAACATTTGAAGACAAACAATTTCTTGAGAGTTTAATAAAAGCGTTAGTTGATAATCCCGATGCTGTGAAGGTGGAGCGAACAGTGGATGAAATGGGGGTTTTGTTAACTTTAGATGTTCACCCTGATGATATGGGTAAGATTATAGGTCGCTCAGGCAACACGGCTAAAGCTATTCGTACTTTGTTGCGAGTTGTTGGTATTAAAAATGATGCCAGAGTTAATTTGAAGATAAATGAGCCTGAAGGTGGTCGTGTTAATTCTGGCGGTGGTACTGTATCTTCCTTTAAATCTGACAATGCCGATACTGGCTCCAATAGTGATAATGAGGAAGGTGCTAAGTCTTTGGATGATGCTATAGATAATTTGAAGATTTAGTGTTTTGTGGAATTTTTTAGTAAAAGCGGAGCGCCGAAGGCGCTCCGCTTTTATTTTTATTTATACTATCATTGTTTAAATAACTTAGATGACAATTTAAAAATTGTCATCTTATCAGATGTTTTGTGTTAAAATTTATCGTATGAATTTTCATATTATATCTTTATTCCCCGAAATTTGTGAAGTGTACACTAATACTGGTGTTTTAGGTCGTGCACAAAAAACCAATAAGGGCAAGGGTGCAAAAGTTCGTGGAAAAAAAATCTGTGTAAATTTATACAATCCCAGAGATTTTGCCAAAAACAAGCATAATAAAGTTGATGATAAGCCTTATGGTGGAGGTCCGGGTATGGTAATTAAAGCGGAACCGGTTTTACGTGCCTGGCAAAAAGCGGTTGGTCGCAAACGCAATCAAAAGAAAGTAAAAACCTTGATTATGTCACCGCGTGGCAGGTTGTTTAACCAGGATTATGCCAGACAATTGGCGAAGAATTACGATCATTTGGTTTTGATTTCGGGGCGTTATGAAGGAATAGATTCTCGTGTTAAAAAAGCTCTTCATGCAGAATCTATAAGTGTCGGTGACTACATTTTAAGTGGTGGAGAATTGCCGGTTTTGATAATTGTGGATACTGTTTCCAGACAAATTCCCGGTGTGTTGGGAGAATTTTCTTCGCTGGAAGAAAACAGAATAGTCGGAAGTGAGGTGTATACCAGACCGGAAGTTATTACTTTTAAGAAAAAGAAATTTACCGTTCCAAAAGTTTTTTTAAGTGGAAATCATGCAAAGATAAATGACCGACGATCCTTGCGATAAGTTAATTGTTGTCAAATAATTTAATTATAATCTGGATTTGTAAGTAATCTTATTTGGTCGCATATAAATAATTTTACACAGCAACAAGATATTATTGCACAAGTTCAGAAATATTACAGGCAAATTTGGCGTAGCTCTTTTACACTGTAAGTGGTAATTTCACCTCTTACAACAAGTATGTCGTGATTGTAAAAGACACCAAGAAAAAGCGGTCACCGAAGAAAGTCTATATTAAGGTTGCCGGTACAAGAAGCTCAAGAATGCTGGATTTTCAAAACTCGGCAAAGACTTTAGTTGCGGTGGTAATTGTTACTGAATACAAGATAAATTCAATCCAAGTTTTGGTATTTTTAATAGTGAATATAGGTAAATACTATGGAGATAAAACAAAATTTAAATAATTACAAGGAAGAATACAAGAATTCTGATATATGGAAGGTGTTTGAAACAAAACACTATGTTTTTCACTATGCCAAAAATTCTCTTGCCGAAAAAGATTTGAATTATATAGCAGAAACTCAAGAAGAAGCATATTTAAATATATTAACAATGCTTAAAATCGAAGATAAATTCCAAAAGATAAAATATTATATTTATCAATCAGAAGATGAAAAGAAAAGATTGATGGGAGATGATGGATTTGCACAAGCAATTTGGCATGATAACTCAATACACATAATCTACACAGAAAACATAAAGCCACTAGGAGAACATGAAGATACACATTTGCTCACATTGTCATGGGGTGTTGCAGTTGGTTTTTTTCAAGAAGGACTTGCTGAATACACGAGTGGTTGTGTATGGGGGAAAGATAAACAACCGTCAGAGCTTTTTGTACAAAAAGGTTTGAATTCGAAAAAAATTCCTGATTTTAAAAATTTTTTCTCCCATATATTCTGGACGAGAAATGCGGATAAGAATATAGAGTATTATTATCCTTTGGCTGGAACTTTCACACGATTTTTGATAAATAAATTCGGATTGGAAAAATATAAAGAGTTTTATATGAAAATTAACAGAGAAAATACACAGATAGAAAATACTAAAATTTTTGAAGAGATTTTTGGTGATTTAAATAACATTACAGATGATTATTTCCAAACTTAATCTTACGCTTCGGTAATGTTGGTATTTCTCCGCGACAACGACTCTAATCCGTTCCGCCGAACGCAAAAAATTGCCTTTTTCTTACAGAAGCTGTACACCTTGTGAGAGTGGTTTGTCACTTTTGCGCCTTTTTCAAAAGATTTTGGGTAACGAAAAAGGATAAAAACGCAAAGATTTCCGTTTTACTCAAAAGCGACAGTGATTGATTTGTAAAACATAGTGCTTTGGTACAAAATTTTGATTTTTGTGTTAGGGTAGTAATCCACAACTTTTGTTGCATCTAGGATTTAAATGAGAGTCATAAGTAGCAAAGTTAGATAATTATTTGCAAAGTATGGCAATTTGATGTAGACTAACCGATGTAAGAATTTTGTTGTCTCGATTGAGTTGTGGTGGGTTGACTTTGTTTTTTTGGTTTTTAAGAAGTCGTAATTTTATTTTACAAGAAGTTGTAGATAATTATTTATAAATTTTTAATATTTTAAGTGGACCTGTGTGGTCTTTTTTTGTGTTATGAATAAAAACAAAGAGGATTTAAAAAATGTTTCGGTTGGTCATTGGCCACAAAAGCGTTTTGAAAAAGTTGCCGGACCAAGGATTCCGTTACCGGATTTGATTGAACCACAACGAGAATCTTATCGTTGGTTTATTGAGGTTGCTTTAAAAAATATTTTTAAAGAATTCTCCCCCATTTTAGATTATTCCGAAAATAAATTTGAATTAAGTTTTAAACGTTATGATTTTGGCTTGCCAAAATACTCTCCGGAATTTGCCAAAGAAAATAAGCGTACTTACGAAGCTCCGTTACGTGCGACGGTGGTATTGCACAATAAAACCTTGGATACTGAAAAAGAACAAGAAATATTTATGTCAGACATTCCCGTTATGACTGATAGTGGTACTTTCATCATAAACGGAGTGGAAAGAGTAATTGTTCCGCAATTGGCCAGATCTTACGGTATATTTTTTACCGCTACGGAATCTAAGGGTAGATCGTTGTTTGGTGTGAAAATTATTCCTGAACGTGGAGCTTGGGTAGAGATTGAGTCAGAGGATGATGGTGTTATTTATGTAAAGATAGATAGGAAAAAGAAGTTCCCTGTAACTTCTTTATTAAGAGTTTTTGGCTTGGAAAAAGATAAGGATATTATTGATTTTGTTAAGAATGTGGAAAGAGGGGATGAATACATGAAGATTTCTTTGGAAAAAGATGTTGCCAAAAATGTAGACGATTCGTATTTAGAAATTTACAAAAGATTAAGGGACGGAGACTTGGCAACTATTGATAATGCTAAAGATTTTGTTAATTCCATTTTCTCAAAAGAACGTTATGATTTGTCAAAAATTGGTCGTTATCACTTCAATAAACGCTTTAATTTGTCGGTGGACGATGACAGTATTTCACAAAGCACAATTACTTTGGATGATTTGAGATTGATCTTATCTCATATTATAGAAAGCAATCATAATCCAAAAGCTATGCCGGACGATATAGATCACTTAGGGTTTAGGAGGGTCAGATATTTTGGTGAGATGTTGCAACAAAGAGTGAGGGTTGGTATGACCAGGATTAAGAGAAACGTACAAGATAGAATGTCTACCATCGAGTCGGAAACCTTACTTCCCAGTCATATTATAAATCCACGTCCTTTGCAGGCCGCCATCAAGGAATTTTTTGCAACCAATCAGTTGTCTCAATTTTCACAACAACAAAATATTCTTTCAGAAATTGAACACTTACGTACATTATCAGCGCTCGGACCCGGAGGTTTGACTCGTGACCGAGCAGGTTTTGAAGTGCGCGACGTTCATTCTTCCCATTATGGTAGATTATGTCCGATACACACTCCGGAAGGTCCGAATATTGGATTGATTTTACGTTTGGCGATGTATGCCAGGGTAAATAAGTTTGGAATCATAGAAACTCCTTATGTTAGGGTGGAGAAAGGTAAGTTGACAAGCGATATAGTTTATATGAATGCTCATGAGGAAGAAAATTACACAATTGCTCATTCGGCGGTAACAGTTGACGATAAAGGAATGATAAAGGATAAAATGGTTGAGGCCAGATTTAATGGAGAGCCTAAAATCGTAAATAAAAATGACATTGATTATATGGATATAGCTACCAACCAACCGTTCTCAGTTGTAACTTCCATGATTCCGTTTTTGAATCACGATGACGCTAACCGTACTCTGATGGGATCAAACATGCAAAAGCAGGCCACACCTTGTATTATTCCCGAAGCACCCATAGTAGCTACCGGAGTTGAGGAGATGGTGGCAAGAGATACAAATAGAGTTATTTACGCGCAAAGTGAAGGTGAAGTTGTTGCTGTTGATGCCAAAAAAATTGTTGTAAAGGAAAAGGGTGGAAAAAACAGAGAATATCATTTAGCTCAATTACAAAAGACAAATGATTTCTCGGCGTTTTCTCATAGACCGGTGGTTTCTTTGGGAGACAAAGTTAAGGTTGGTGATTTGCTGGCTGATACTTCTTCCACTGACAACGGCAAGGTAGCTATTGGACAAAATGTAATGGTGGCGTTTATGTCGTGGAATGGAGCCAATTATGAAGACGCTATCATTATTTCTGAGCGTTTGGTGAAAGAAAGTAAGTTTTCCACCATTCATATCGACGAACTGGAAGTGTCGGTTCGTGACACTAAATTGGGTCCTGAAGTTACTACACCCGATATCCCTAATGTATCTGAAGTAAAATTAAGAAACCTTGATGAAAACGGGATTATCAGAGTGGGGGCGGAAGTTGTGGCCGGGGATATTTTGGTTGGTAAAGTGACACCAAAAGGTGAAACACAATTAACTCCCGAGGAAAGATTGTTGAGATCTATTTTTGGTGAAAAAGCCAAAGATGTGAAAGACACATCTTTGCGTCTGGAAGCGGGAAAGAAAGGGCGTGTGATTGGCGTTAAAGTTTTTTCAAGAGAAAATGGTGACGCTTTAGAGAGCGGAGTAATTAAAAAAATACTGGTAACCGTAGCACAGGTCAGAAATGTGTCTGTAGGAGATAAGTTGGCCGGTCGTCACGGTAACAAAGGTGTTATTTCTCGTATTTTACCGGAAGAAGACATGCCTTATACCGAAGATGGGACACCGGTTGATATAATTTTAACTCCTCTGGGAGTGCCGTCACGTATGAACTTGGGTCAAATTCTGGAATTGCATCTGGGAATGGCGGCCAACACTCTGCAGTATCAGGCCGTAGTACCTCCTTTTGCCGGTGCTTCCGAAGAGGATGTGAAGAAAGAGTTGGTGGCGGCCGGGTTTAATGAAAACGGTAAAATTGAACTTAGAGATGGTTTGACTGGAGAAAAATTTTCCAGAAAGATAGCGGTTGGATACATGTATATTTTGAAACTTTATCACATGGTTGAGGATAAAATACACATGCGTTCTATTGGTCCGTATTCTTTGATTACACAACAACCCTTGGGAGGAAAAGCTCAAGTTGGTGGTCAGAGATTTGGGGAAATGGAAGTTTGGGCGTTGCTCGGTTATGGTTCCGCTTATACTCTAAGAGAAATGCTGACGATAAAATCTGATGATATTGTTGGTCGATCAGCTGCTTTTGATGCTATTGTTAGAGGTGAAAAGATACCGCCACCTCATACCCCGGCGGCATTTAATGTGTTACTAAATCAGTTAAGAGGATTGTCTCTGGATGTTACCTTGGAACACAATGACAAGAAAAGAGGTAAAAAAAGTAATTAAGACTTATTTTTCATTTAATTTATAATCTAAGTAAACACAACAGTATGTCTAATGAATCAATTTTTAAAACTAAAGAGACAAAAAAAAGGAATATGGATCAGAATGACTACTCCGCCGTTAGTATTAAGCTGGCAAGTCCGGATAGAATTCTTGAATGGTCATCGGGTGAAGTGACAAAGCCTGAAACTGTTAATTACAGAACACAACGTCCTGAAAAATATGGATTGTTTGATGAACGTATCTTTGGTCCGGTTGAAGATTATGAGTGTTCTTGTAAAAAATATCGCGGAATAAGATACAAGGGTATTGTTTGTGAAAAGTGTGGGGTGGAAATCACAAGATCTATTGTCAGAAGAGAAAGAATGGGTCATATTGAATTATGTGTACCTGTGTCACATATTTGGTTTTTACGTGGTGTACCAAGCAGGATTGCCATGATTTTGGGTATTACCGCCTCTGCAGTGGAAAAAGTTATTTATTTTGCCGGTTATATTGTAACAAAAGTTGACGAAAAAGAACGTGAGCGCATTTTATCTGATCTGGATAAAGAGTTTAAGATTAAGTTAAAAACACTAAAGAATGAAGAAGCCAAAGAGGCTTTAAAGTCCAAAGCTGACGAAACCAGAAAGGAAATTGAAAATATTAAATTTGGGGTAGTTTTGGATGAAGTTTCATTTCATAAATTTTCGATTAAATACAGTACTTTATTTGAAGCCAGGATTGGTTCTGAGGCTATTTATGATATTTTCAAGGAATTGGATTTAAACAAATTGGTAGCTGAACTGGAGGAGCGTTATGATAAGTCCGGTGTTCTGGAAAAGGTTAAATTAGACAAAAGATTATCATTATTGAGAAGTATGATTAAGTCTGGTGTGCGTCCGGAGTGGATGTTTTTGGTGCGTATTCCGGTTGTGCCTCCGGCTATCAGACCAATGGTGGCGCTTGAAGGAGGACGTCACGCTTCGTCAGATTTAAATGATTTGTACCGTCGTGTCATAAACCGTAATAATCGTTTGAAGAAATTAATTGATATTCAGGCACCGGACGTTATTTTGCGTAATGAGAAGCGAATTATGCAGGAGGCGGTTGATGCTTTAATTGATAATTCAATCAGACATGGTAATGGCTCTTATTCTGCCATGAGTCAGTCACAACGACGCCCTTTAAAATCTCTATCAGATTATCTAAAGAGTAAACAAGGATACTTTAGGCAGAATTTGCTTGGTAAGCGAGTTGACTATTCCGGACGTTCTGTGATTGTGGTAGGTCCGGAGTTGGAACTTGATGAGTGTGGTATGCCTAAAAAAATGGCACTTGAACTATTTCGTCCTTTTGTTATTTCAGAGCTTTTAAAGCAAGAATTAGCTTACAATATTCGTGGCGCCGGACGTTTGATTGAAGACGGAGTGCCGGAGGTATGGGCTATTTTGGAAGATGTAATTAGCAATAAATATGTACTGTTAAACCGAGCTCCGACTTTGCATCGTCAGGGAATACAAGCTTTTAAGCCGATACTGATTGAAGGTAATGCTATACAGATACATCCTCTGGTTTGTCGGGCATTCAATGCTGACTTTGACGGTGATCAAATGGCAGTTCATGTACCGTTATCTGATGAAGCTCAGTTTGAAGCTAAGGAGATTATTTCCGCTAAGAAAAACATCTTAAAGCCGGGTTCGGCGGAGCCTGTAGTGTCGGAAAAGTTGTTGGACATGGCGCTTGGAGCTTACTGGATGACAAAAATTTCCGAAGGTGCTAAAGGGGAAGGTAAATATTTCGCTTCTCCCAATGACGCCATAAATGCCTATGATTATGATGTAATTGATTTTAGAGCAAAAATAAAAGTTATGGCGACCAATACACCAAAATATGCTCAGTATGACGAGGGTCAGATTTTTGAAACTACAGTCGGTCGCTTGTTATTTAATTCGGTTTTGCCTGACGATTATCCTTTTATAAATGAAGTTGTGGTACAACGCACACTGTTTCAGATAATTATAGATATAATTGACGAAAGAGGTATTGAGTCTGTACCTGATATAGTGGATAAATTAAAGAAGTTTGGATTCAAATACGCCACCGTTTCCGGTGTGACTTGGGGTATTGATGAAGTTATGGTGCCGAAACAGAAAGAACAAATTATAGAAAAGGCCAAAGCAAAGGTGGGGGAAATTATAGGTTTCTTCAATGAAGGTTTGTTATCTCATGATGAACGTAGGGCTATGATTGTCAATATATGGCATGAGGCGAAAACTGAAATAGAAAAAGTGTTACCTGAAACCTTGGACAAAACTGGTTCAACTTATGAAATGTGGAAGTCGGGAGCTCGCGGTTCGTTGGGTCAGATTGTACAAATGGCCGGTATGAAAGGTTTGATTGTCAATACCAGAGGAGAAATACTGGAGTTTCCGGTATTATCTTCAATGAAAGAAGGTATGACTTCAATTGAATACTTTAATACAACTCACGGTTCGCGAAAAGGTTTGTCTGATACTGCACTACAAACTGCCAAGGCCGGTTATCTGACCAGACGATTGTTCGTAGTTGCCCAAAATGCTATTGTGGCAGAAAATGACTGTGGAACCAAGCAAGGTACAGATATTGGTAGGGTTTCCGCTTCAGGTATTGATATTGCTTTTTCCAAGGCTATAAAAGGCAGGATTTTGGCAAACGATGCCATTGATGCAGATGGTAACGTTATATTTAAGAAAGGACACTTATTATCAAGAATTGATGCTTTGAAAATTGAAGATTCCAATTGTGAATCGGTTGTGGTTCGTTCTCCCATGACTTGTAAAACCTTGCGAGGAGTGTGCCAAAAGTGTTACGGAATTGATTTAACCACAAATAATTTGGTTGATGTTGGTGAGGCGGTTGGAACCGTAGCAGCTCAGGCAATCGGTGAACCCGGAACACAGTTGACTATGAATACAAAACACGCAGGTGGAGCGGCTTCTATGGATGGTGATGTGACTCAAGGTTTGCCTCGTGTTGAGGAAGTGTTTGAAAAACGGAAGCCAAAAATACCAGCTGTAATTTGTAAATATAATGGAGTGGTGACAGATATTAGAAGTGAAGGGCGTGAAAAAGTGATAGTGGTGGCTACCGATATGACAGCGGCTGGTGCGCCTAAGAGTAAAAACAACGTGGAATATATCGTTGATTCAAGGCGAACTCCTGTTGTCAGTAAAGGTGATACTGTAGTGTCAGGTCAATTGCTGACAGATGGTTCAGCTACACTTCCAGAATTATTCAAATATGGCGGCAGGGAAGTAACCCAGGATTATATTATTTCTGAAGTGAATAAAATCTATGAATTACAAGGTGTAACCATATCAAGAAAGCACATTGAGATTATCGTTAAACAAATGATGTCACATTTGAAGATTATTGATCATGGTGACAGCTTGTTTACAGTCGGTGATATTGTTGAAGAATGGATGGTTGAAGAAGTGAACGCCGAGTTGAAACGAGAGGGTAAGAAACCTATAAAAGCGCAAAGAATGATTTTGGGAATAACCGAGTCATCCTTGTCACGCAAGAGTTTTCTGGCGGCAGCATCTTTCCAGAATACAACCAGAATACTGATAAATGCTGCGGTTAGAGGAAGTCGTGATGATTTACACGGTTTGATGGAAAATGTAATTATCGGTCGTTTGATTCCTGCTGGTTCCGGATTTGTCGGAAGTGAGAAATATAAAATGATTGAGGAATTACAAAAGGAAAATTCTTAATAAATTTTAAATCTGATTGAAAAACACTCGGTTTGGTTACCGAGTGTTTTTCATTTCATTTATATATGTGATATGTGTTTATCACATATTGTTTTGTTTATTTTGGTTGTGTTTGTGATAAGTAGACTTGGCAGCAAGTTTTTGTATAGTATTATATTATTGTTTATGTTTGATATTGGTCAATATTTACAGTTTCTTACACCAATATTGATTTCTGTTGTGGCAGGTGGCTTGATTGGCTTGGAACGTGAATATAGAGACAAAAGCGCCGGGTTTAGAACCATGATTTTGGTGGCTGTAGGATCAACCGTATTTACCATGTTGTCACGGCAAATCGGTTTTCCAGAAGGTGAATCAACCAGAATAGCGGCGGCAATTGTCAGTGGGGTCGGTTTTTTGGGGGCCGGAGCTATAATAAAAAATAATAATAACGTTGGCGGGTTAACGACTGCTGCCGCTATTTGGATGGTGGCTTCGTTGGGAATGGGAATAGGTTTTGGTCAAGTTGAATTGTCTTTAACCGCTGTTGCGGTAATTATGGTTGTATTATTATTATTTCCTCCATTTGAACGTTGGATAGACTCTCTGCATGAATTTACCGAAATTACCATTTTGATTAAAAATACCGATGAAGAAGAAGATAACGTTTTGGATATATTTGATGAGTGTAATATAAAGATAGTTCAAATAAGGCGTTCCAGGTCTGATTTGAAAAACCGTGTTTTGTACATAAAAGCCAAAATGACACCGGCCAAAAGAAAGTCTTTGAGTGAAATTTTGGCAGCCGAACCGAGTATTATAGGTTTTGATGCTTAAGTATTGTTATTTTTGTAAATTTATATCACTATTACTTTTATCATTAGATTTGTTTATAATGGTTAAGTTATGAGTGATGTTGTGCAGGAAATAAAAAATCGTCTCAGTATTGTTGATGTGGTTTCAGGCTATGTTGATTTACGTAAAGCCGGTAAAAATTTTAAAGGTAAGTCACCTTTTTCTAATGAAAAAACCCCGTCCTTTTATGTTTCTCCGGATAGAGGTATGTATTATTGTTTTTCCACCTCGCAAGGGGGCGATATTTTTACTTTTATTCAAGTATTGGAAGGAGTTGATTTCAAGGGTGCTTTAAAGATTTTGGCGGAAAAAGCCGGGGTTGAACTAAAACCTGAAAGTCCGGAAAAGCGCAGTGCCAGAGACAGAGGCTTTCATATTTTGGAATTAGCTACTGAATTTTACAACGAACGCTTAAAATCGTCATTACCGGCGCAAGAATATTTACAAAAAAGGGGTTTACAGATGTCAACTGTTGAAAAATGGAAGATTGGTTTTGCTCCCGGACCGCCTACATATGGATGGAGAGAGTTAAAAAAATATTTAAATAAAAAGAATATAGACGATCAACACTTGTTTGAGGTGGGACTCATTAAGGGTACTGCCGGAAATAAAGAGCCCATTGATGTGTTCAGAGATAGGATCATGTTTCCTTTGTTTGATTCAAGTGGTAGAAGTGTGGGGTTTTCTGGTAGAATTCTTCATCTCAATGAAAAAGCGCCAAAGTACGTTAACTCTCCGGAAACAGATTTCTATAAAAAATCTGAGTTGTTATATGGTTATCATCAGGCAAAAAGTGGAATTAGACAACTGGGTTTTTCTTTGATTGTTGAAGGGCAATTTGACGTCGTAATGTGTCATCAGGCCGGATATAATAATACGGTTGCCGTTTCCGGAACCGCTTTAACTATCCATCATGTGCAGCTGTTAGAGCGGTTATCAAAACAGGTTGTATTGGCACTTGATGCTGATAGGGCCGGGATAGCTGCTGCTGAAAAAGCTTCGGAGCTTATGCTTAAGCGTGGTTTTGATGTAAAAATTGCTCCTTTGCCAGATGGTTTGGATCCGGCTGATTTGATTAAACAAAACAAAGCTGAATTTAAAAAAATAATTGCCGACTCAAAGCCTGTGATTGAGTTTTTGTTGCGTGATTTGCTTGCCAATAAATATGATACCAGAACACTGAGATTAAAGGCCAGGGAAAAGGTTCTACCTTACATATTGTTGCTGGGAAACAAAATTGACGAAGAATACTTTTTAAGGATATTTACCGAACTTACCGATATCACAATGGAGGCGGCACGCTTTGAATTGGAAAAAATGAGAGATTTGCAAGAGAATACTGATAAATATGATGTAAACAGCAATGGTAGCGACAACCATAACGTTACAAACAAGACTGCAAGTAAGGTTATAAACTTTTCCGGTGATGCGATTAAAAACAGTTACGGTTTTTTACGTTCGGCACAATCATTTTTGGATGAAAAATGGAATAAATTTATCACCGATGAATTGAATAAAATAAAAAAAATTGATGATTTTTTTGAATCTATCAAAGAAGGTGAGATATCCAAGATGACTTTTATTCTGGAAGAACAGTTGTTTAAGCGGGATAAGAAAAATATTGAAATCATGACTCTTGATAATTTGCAACGTTTAAAAAACGGAGTGATTAAAAAGTGTTTGTCTGAATTACGTAAAAGACTTGACGGTTTGAATGTTGAAGTTGACGAAGAAGAGTTTAAGGAGATTCTAAAAAAAATACAAAATCTTGAGTTAAAACTAAAAGAAACATATAAACAACCTGATTTTCTATAATGAAAAAGCGGCGATTAGTGTTAAGTGTATAACTATTGGACATTTACTGAAAATAATGTACAATCTGTAGTCACAAAGGTGTTATAAACACCTTGTTTGTTTATGTCTGAATTAAAGAATAAAAAAAATTTGAATAAAAGTAAAGTCGGTGCGAAAAATAGTTCCGAACAAATTAAAAAGGCTGCAGATAAAGACAGTTCAAATTTTGGTGTGACCAAAAATAAAAATCAAAAAATAATAAAGTCTAAAATTAAAAAAGTGGTCAAAAAATCACCTAAAAAACTATCTCGTCGCGAGAAGATTTTGGATTTGAAAGCAAAAGAATTGTTGAAATTAGGAAAGGAAAGGGGTTACGTAACCTATAATGAACTTTTGCAGTCTTTTCCGGAAATTGAAAAAAACATTGATTTTTTAGATGATTTATATGAAAAGTTTTCCGTTGCGGGAATTGATGTTTTAGAAAGTGGCGGTTTGCTTGGAGATGATATTGATGTCAGTAACATTATCCAGAAAAAAACATTAAAAGGGATTGAAGGCGATTATGATTCCATACAGATGTATTTAAGAGAAATTGGTCGCTATCCGCTTTTGAGTGCCAGTGAGGAAAAGGTTTTGGCAAAACGTATCTTGGAAGGGGATGAAGAAGCGCGTAACTTATTAGCGCGTTCCAATTTACGATTGGTTGTATCTATTGCCAAAAAGTATGTGGGAAGGTCTCCTGATTTGACTTTGTTGGATTTGATACAAGAAGGCAATTTAGGTTTATTTAAAGCGGTTGATAAATTTGATTTTACAAAAGGTTTTAAGTTTTCCACTTATGCAACTTGGTGGATTCGTCAAGCCATCACCAGAGCTTTGGCTGATCAGTCTCGCACCATTAGAATTCCTGTACATATGGTTGAGACGATGGCTAAATATAAGCAAGTATATCGTCGTTTGTCACAAGATTTAGGTAGAGATCCCATGCCGGAGGAAGTGGCAACAGAGATGAATGTGGAGGTTGAAAAAATTTACCAAATTGAAAAAATTAGTCAGGATACCATTTCTTTAGAGCTACCGGTAGGGGACGATGATGACCGTTCTCGTTTATCTGACTTTGTGTCCGACGACAAGATTACATCTCCCGATCAGGAAGTTTCTCATAGTATTTTAACTGATCAAATTACCGAGATACTGGACACACTTTCTGATAAAGAGAGAAAAATTTTAGAAATGCGACACGGACTT
>Ga0256841_1002102_pt1 | contig 16215 bp, 14 predicted proteins | sample 356308metaG_FD_185971 | JGI IMG/M metagenome (GOLD analysis project Ga0256841, IMG submission 185971) | Hydrothermal vent microbial communities from Mid Atlantic Ridge, Atlantic Ocean - 356-308 | ecosystem: Environmental > Aquatic > Marine > Hydrothermal vents | place: Atlantic Ocean: Mid... | reverse complement strand
TATTTTTCGGCGAGCGCTTCGAGGACAGATTCGTTTAGTTCTTTATTTTTCTTTGCTCGTTCTTGTTTGGAGAGAACGGTTCCTACCAATTCCGCATATTTATCGTATGCCAATTCATAAACATCTTTTTTCAATTCCTCATCAATTTCCACTTCGGGCACTTCCATTTTGGGAAGTCCGCACAACTCACGCAGTTCTTTTTGCACATCCACCAATTTCTTAATGCTTTCGTGGGCAACTTTTAGTGCTTCGAGGAATTCGGCTTCCGTTACCTCTTTAGCTTCACCTTCAACCATCATAATCGAATCTTCATTACCGGCGACTATCAGTTCCAAATCGCTGTTATGGATTTGTTCGATAGTGGGATTAATAATATATTCGCCGTCCACCCTCGAAACCCTTACTTCTCCGATAGGTCCTTCGAACGGAATATCGGAAATGGTAAGAGCGGCAGATGCGCCAATTGCACCAAGAATATCGCCTTCGTTGGCACCATCGAAAGAATAGACAAAGGATATAATTTGAGTTTCGTTTTTATATTGTTTCGGGAAAAGCGGTCGGATCGGTCTGTCAATCAACCTGGAAGTAAGTATTTCTTTTTCCGTCGGTCTGCCTTCGCGTTTAAAAAATCCGCCGGGATATTTTCCGGCTGCAAATGCTTTTTCGCGGTATTCGACGGAAAGCGGGAAAAAGTCCTGGTCTTCTTTCGCCGTATCCGATGCGGAGGCTGCGACGAAAACCATTGTATCGCCCAGGCGTACCATAACCGCACCGTTTGCCTGGCGGGCATACCGGCCGGTTTCAATCGTGATTTTTTTACCACCTATTTCAACTTCTTTACTATAAATCATTTAAGTTCCTTTTATTTTCTTATTCCTAATTCTTTAATTACTTTTCTGTATCGTTCGATATCCCTTGCTTTGAGATAGTCCAACAATCTTCTTCTTTTACCAACCATTTTCATTAATCCGCGCCTTGAAGCGTGATCTTTTTTATGTTCGGCAAAATGGTTTCTCAAACTGTTAATTCTTCCGGTAAGAATTGCAATTTGAACTTCCGCAGTTCCGGTATCCTTTTCGTTCTTACCGAACTTCGAAATCATTTCTTGTTTTTGTTCTTTTGTTAACGGCATCTTTCACCTCTTTTTAGTTATACAATGTAACCCCAGAATTAACCGGGATTAATTAATTACTTTTTCTTTGAAAATTTCTTTTGTTCTCTTAATATCGTTTTCAATTTGTTGAACGAGTTGTTCTTTACTTCCGAATTTCTTTTCGTCTCTTAACCTTTTAACAAATTGAACTTCAATATTTTCATTGTAAATATTTTTGTTAAAGTCCAGAATATGAACTTCGGTAATCGCATGCGGAGTTTGGTTAAACGTAGGGCGAAAACCGATATTCATAACTCCGAAATATACTTTATTTTCCAATTTTACGGAAACGGCATAAACACCATTTGCCGGTATAAGTTTTTGTTTGGAATCCGGTTGCAAATTTGCAGTTGGAAAACCGAGCGAGATACCCCTTCCGGCTCCGTGTACAACTTTTCCGGAAAGGGAATAATTTCTTCCCAAATAATTATTCGCTTCTTCAATTTTTCCATCCATCAACAAATTCCGTATAAGTGTACTGCTTATTATAACTCCGTTTTCGGTTATGGGTGGCACTTGGGTAACATCAAATCCGAGTTTTTCACCTAAATTTCTCAATGTACTTTCATTTCCGTCTCTGTTTCTGCCGAACTTATGGTCGTAACCGATTACAACATGTCGCGCGCCAATTTTATTACAAATGAATTTGCGAATAAATTCTTCCGAGGTCAACTTGGAAAATTCCTTTGTAAAATTAATTATCATCAAATTTTCAATTCCGTAAAGCCGGAAAATTTCCTTTTTCTCTTCCAAAGTGGTAAGCAAGCGGATATCGAAATTTCGGGACACAACCGTTCTCGGATGCGGTTCAAAAGTTATAACAAAATTCCTGCTGTTTTCTTCTTTGGAAATTCTAATCAATTCGTCCAATATTTTCCTGTGCCCGCGGTGTACGCCGTCGAACGTTCCGATTGTAACTACAGTGTTTTTGGATTTTTCAATATTTGAATTTTCATCAAAAATATTCATTCAGTTCCCGACGCCGGAAATTTTTGTTTCTGAAATTATTTCATTTAATTCGTTTATTGTAAAAGCGTTTTTAACATCAAATTCACCAATTCCGGTTCTGCGTAATTCTTTCAGATAAGCACCGCATCCCAGTTTTTCCCCGAAGTCGTTCGCTATTACTCTAATGTATGTTCCCTTTGAACATTTAATTTTAAAATAAATATCGGGTAAATCAATTTTTTTTATTTGGAATTCGTACACAGTAACTTTTCTCGGTTTCCGTTCAACTTCAATTCCATTACGTGCATATTTGTAAAGCGCTTTCCCTTTGTGTTTCAGAGCCGAATACATCGGCGGAAGTTGCTCGATTTCACCGACAAATTCCTTCCTTACCCTTTCGATCTCCTCATGTGTTACGGTAGAATAATCTTTTACCTCAACGGCTCCGGTTTCACCATCCATCGAGGGGGTTCTTTTACCGAGCGAAAATATTCCTTCGTAAATCTTCGGCTGATTTTGAAACGCTGAAATTTCTTTAGTTTTTTTACCGGTACATAGAATCAACAATCCCGTTGCAGCGGGATCAAGCGTACCGGCATGACCGATTTTTTTTATTTTCAAAATTTTCCGCAGCTTTCTTATTACATCGAAAGAAGTAATCCCTTTTTCTTTATCAATAATAATAACTTCACCTTTTTCAAAATCCGGGGTTAAATTTTCAAGTTTATTTTTTGCTATCATCTTTATGAATTTTGTTAAACAACTCTTCCATTCTCTCAACGTAATCGAGTGTATCGTCAACGTAAAAGTGTAACTCCGGTGTATTTTTAATTCTTACCCTGTGAGCCAATTCGGTTCTTATAAAACCTTTTAAAGATTCTACATGATTCATTACGTAATCGCGTTTCTCTTTATCGAGAATTGATAAATATACTTTTGCAATTTTCAAATCCGGTGAAACTTTAACATTGGTGATTGTTACAAGTCCCAGTTCCGGATCTTGAATTTTGTGCAAAAATATCAAGCTCAGTTCTTCTTGAATTAAAGAAGAAATTTTATTTAGTCTAACTGACATCGGTTATTCCAAGTACTGTTTGGTTTCTACAGTTTTGTAGCCTTCAATGATGTCACCGACCTTAATATCATTAAAGTTTTGAATACTTAATCCGCATTCATATCCGGCATCCACTTCTTTCACATCGTCTTTAAATCTTTTTAATGAAGCCAATTGACCTTCGTAGATTGCCACACCGTCGCGGAACAATCTGATTTTTTGGTTCCGTGAAATTTTGCCTTCTTGCACGTAGCAGCCGGCAACGGTTCCAACTTTCGGAACCTTGAATATTTCCCTTACTTCCACAACTGCCGCCACTTCTTCGGTAATAACCGGCGAGAGCATTCCTTCCAAGGCGGATTTGACTTCATTAACACAATCGTAAATAACATTATAAAGTCTGATATCAACTCTTTCTTTTTCAGCCAATTTACGGGCGTTTGAATTAGGTCTTACATGGAAGCCCACAATAATAGCGTTCGATACACTTGCAAGCAAAACATCGCTTTCGGAAATGGCTCCAACGCCTTTGTGCACAATATTAACTTTAACGTCTTTGGTGGAAAGTTTAACCAAAGCATCGGAAAGGGCTTCGACGGAACCGTCCACATCGCCTTTAACAATAACGGGTAATTCCTTCGCTTTACCTTCACTTATTTGTGAAGCAATTTCATCCAAAGTAATGTGCCGTTTTTGACGGCGTTCTTGTTCTCTTTTAATTTGCTGACGTTTTATGCTTATTTCGCGTGCATCGCGTTCGGAATCCACGGCTACAAAAACATCACCCGCTTGCGGAGCGCCTTCGAATCCGAGTACCAGCACGGGGGTTGACGGAGGAGCTTCTTTTACCTTACGGTTCCTTTCGTCGAACATTGCGCGGACTCTGCCGTACTGGTTACCTGCAACAAAAGGTTCACCGATTCTGAGAGTTCCCTTTTGTACAAGAACGGTAGCGGTAATTCCCCTTCCTTTTTCCAACTTGGTTTCGATTATTGCCCCTCTGGCTTTTCTATCGGGATTTGCTTTCAGTTCAAGAATTTCCGCTTCAAGCAAAATTTTCTCGAGTAAGAGGTCGATGTTTGTACCCATTTTCGCAGAAATTTCAACGGATTGATATTTACCGCCCCAGTCTTCAACCAAAACATTACGTTCAGCCAATTGTTGTTTAATTTTTTCGACGTTTGCATTAGGTTTATCGATTTTGTTTATCGCAACGATTATCGGCACTCCGGCTGCTTGGGCGTGGTTAATAGCTTCCACGGTTTGAGGCATCACGGCATCGTCGGCGGCAACAATAAGAACAACTATATCGGTAACGCTGGCTCCTCTGGCACGCATTGCAGTAAATGCTTCGTGCCCCGGGGTATCGAGAAAAGTGATGTAATGTTCTTCATCAACTTTAACTTTGTAGGCGCCGATATGTTGTGTAATTCCGCCGGCCTCACCGGCAACCACGTTCGATTTCCTGATATAATCCAGAAGCGATGTTTTACCGTGATCGACATGTCCCATTATTGTAACTACGGGTGGCCTCGGTTTCAAAGATTCCGGTGGATCTTCAAAATCCGCCAATTTATCAAGAGCAACTTCTTCTTCGAAGACTACTTCGAATCCGAATTCTTCGGCAACCAAACTGATTGTTTCCACATCCAAGCGTTGATTTACCGTAACCATCAGACCGAGTGACATGAATTTCTGGATAACTTCACTTACGGGAATTCCCATCAAATTTGCCAGTTCGCCGACCGCAATAAATTCGGTAACGTGTATTTTCTTTTTTTCTAATTGTTTTTGTTCTTCAACAATTTCAAGTTGTTCCTTCTTTTCTTTCCGTTTCTTCTTACGTTTGCTTGCCCTGTCGCCTATTCCCGATTCATCCATGCTCAGCAGTGTTTGCTTCACCGTTTTGTCAATTTCTTTTTTATCTATTTCGAAGCGTTTTGCTTTTTTCTTTTTCTTCGATTTTTTCAGTTCTTCCCCGTCAATAGCCATTGCTTTCTTTTTGGCTTTAAGAACCTTTTTCTTTTTCTTCTTTTTAACGGGTTTTTCTTCCTCTGCTGGAGCGGGGGGCTGATCTTCTTTGACGGGCTGTTCCGGTTCTTCTTCCATAGAGTCGATTTTCCCTACTATCTTCAAACCGCCGCCTTTTTTCAGTACCCTTTCGGTTTCGGTCAAATATACTTCTTCTTCAATAACTTCTGTTTCTTCCGTTTTTTCAGGTTCTTTTTCTTGTGCAGTTTCCGTTTCTTGTTCAACTACGGGTTCTTTTTCTTCAGCTTCTTCCGTTTTCTCTTCCGTTACCGGTTCTTCCTCAACTTCCGGCTTTGGTTTTTCTTCGGGCACTTCGGGGGTTTCCTCTTCGGGAATTTCACCGTGAGTTTTCTTAAACTCCAAAATCTTTTTATAATGTTTTTCAGCCAGCTCAATATCTTTTTTAAATTTGTCGTAAATTGCCGCAAGCATTTCATCAGTTAAAATCGACATGTGCGATTTAACTTTGAATTTTTTTTCTTTCAGAAATTCCAACAGTGTATCCGTCGAAAGATTATATTCGGCGGCAAATTTGTACAGTCTAATTTTTTCAGCTTTTTTTGTTTCTGGCATTTTGGTCTCTGTTAAATTTATTCTTCTTCTTCAAATTGATTTTTAATGGTTTCTATAATTTCTTCTGCTTTTTCTTCATCGATTCCTTCAATCTTTTTCAATTCATCAACACCGGCGGTTAAAACTTCCACGGCGGTATCGAACCGGGCGTGAATAAGCAAGTTAACAATATCGGCGCCTAGTTCCTCTTTCAAGTCAACCAGTTCGATATCGTCTTCGTATTCTTCAAACGGTTTTTCTTCCCTAATTACATCTATATGATAACCAGTTAATTTCATCGCCAAGCGTATATTTACACCGTTACGCCCTACAATTAAAGAAACCTGGTCGCTATCGGCGTAAACGGTACAAGTTTTTTCATCTTCGTTGATTTCTATTTGCTTCAGTTTTGCCGGAGCCAAGGCACGTTGAATATATTCTACCGGATCATCGGAATAATTTATAACGTCTATGTTTTCATTATTCAGTTCACGTACGATTGAATGAATACGTATTCCTTTCATTCCGACGCAAGCTCCCACGGCGTCGATCCTCGCATCGTTGGATTCGACAGCAACTTTGGCTCTTTCCCCAGGCTCGCGGGCAATGCCTTTAATCTCAATTATGCCGTCATATATTTCCGGTATTTCAATTTCGAACAATCTTCTTAAAAATTCGTTATCGGCACGGGAAACAATAATTACGGGGCGGTTACCCGATTTTTCAACCTTTTTTACAACGGCTCTTATTGTGTCGCCTTTGCGGTAACGTTCACGCGGAATTTGTTCGGAACGTGGTAAAATCAATTCGTTTTTATTGTGATTTATGAGCACGTCGTTTTTACGTACTTGATAAATATCACCAACGATTATTTCACCAATCATTTCACTGTATTCTTTAACAACAATTTCTTTTTCTATTTCACGAATGCGCTGATTCAAACTTTGCCGGGCTAAGTTTATTAACCTTCTGCCGAAAGAAGCAAGTTCGATTTTTTCAATATAATCATCTCCAACTTCCAATTCTTCTTCGTTTCCGCGTTCGTTCACTTCGTCTATACTGATTTCGGTATTCGGATCGGTTACTTTTTCCACAATTTTCCTTTCGAGGAAAATTTCTATATCGCCTCTGTCCATGTTAACCACAACTTCGTAAGATGCATCGGGACCGAATTTTTTCTTAACGAGAACACCGAAAACTTCTTCGATAATCCCCGCAAGTATGTCTTTATCTAAACCTTTTTCCCTAACCATTTGGGAAAACGATTCAACAATAGCTGAGTTCATTTGGATAGCCTCCCTGTCAAAATCTAATAATTACTTTTGCTTTTTGTATTTGATTAAAATTCAATTTGATTTCACCTTTGTTTGTAAGGAAAGTAAGATTCTCTCCATCAATATTTATCAATTCTCCTTCAAATTTTTTCTTTTCGCCGTTTTCGAGATATTTTATTTCAAAACTTCTGTTTATGTGTTTCGGATATTGCCTTAGATATTTCAAAGGTTTATCAATTCCCGGTGAAGATACATCCAACCGGTAATTTCCCGTCAACAGTTCTTCGTCTTCAATAAAAGAAGTAATTTTCCTGCTAAGTTTCGAGCAATCGTTTGCCGTAACCGGTTCATCCCCATCTATGTAAATTTCAATTACGGGATTTCTTTCGTTACCCCGGATTATCAAGTCGATTAGCAGAAAATTATTTTTTTCCACCAAATCGATTATTTTCTTTTTAATATTTTTCTTGATTCGTTCCATACAAACAAAAATCGCCCTCAAGGGGCGAAATTAGAATTAACAAATTTACAAACTTATTATTGATTTAGCAAGAATATACGGATTTATCATCGATTCAGAGTATAAATTCTCAAGATTTTAACAATACCTCAAACCGTTAAAACGGTTGTGTATCAGCGTAAGTTATTGCTAACCAATGGCTTAAGCCGTTGGTTAATAGCAAAGAAAATTATTCGCAACCGGTTTACCGGTTTTTAACCACACAAGAGAACAAGAAAATTATTTTTTTATTTCCCCACAACTATTTGTTTTATCGTAAAAAAAATCTGCCACTGAATTGCTGGGATTTATTGTCGATGAAAATGAATATTATATTAAAATCCGGACAATTAATACACGTTTGCGTTTTTAGTTTTATTCGGATATACTGTCAACTATAAAATTACCACTGTTTGATAAGCCGGGGCAGATAAATACTTAACGATACACCTCTTGCAAGCATAAATAAAATCATTGCAAGCCAAAGAGCATGATTTCCGATTTGAGGATTTAAAAGAAAAAAAACGGGTAGAAAAACCACGAGTGTAGAAAAAACCATGGAGTTTCTCATTGGTCTGGCAGCTGTTGCCCCTATGAATACACCGTCCCATATAAAACACACCGCATTAATTAAAGGTGCAAATATCGTCCACATTGCGTATTGCATGGCGGTTTCAATGACAATGGTTTGATTTGTATAGAGAATTATTATTTCCTTTATCCAAATAAAAAAGATTAGTGAAAGAACAAATCCTTGAGCCAAACCCCACGCCAGTACATATTTGACAGTTTTTTTCAGCATCGGTTCGTCTCTTCTTCCCATATATTTTCCAACCAAGCTTTCGGCGGCAAATGCAAATCCGTCAACACCGTAAGAAAGAATAAGCCAGAGCTGTAGCAAAATGGAATTAGCTGACAAAACCGTGTCGCCGAACTCCGCCGATTTTGCAGTAAAAAAACTAAAAACAAAAATTAGAAATAGCGTTCGAATGAATAAATCGAAATTTACATTAAAGAATTTTTTAATTTTTTCAACTTGTAATAATTTATTTTTATCGAAATAGCGAAAAACATCCGAATAATATTTCCCCATCAGAAAAAGACCGAACAGCAAACCGGTATATTGCGAAATTACGGTTGCCCAGGCGATACCGTCCACATTTAAATTTAACCGGTAAACAAAAACGAAATTCAGAATGATATTCAATACATTCACCAGAACACTCAGATATAACGGAAATTTTGCGTTCTGCATTCCTAAAAACCAACCGTGCAGGGCATAAAGCGAGAGCGTTGCCGGTGCAGCATAAATCCTGATCCGGAAATATATCCGGGCATATTTTTCAACTTCTGCGGAGCCGTTTACCAAAGCAAACGATATGTACTCAATTAAATCTTTTGTAAGAAGAAAAACCGCTGCCGTTCCCACCGCAACTATTAAAGCACGGGAAAACGTCATGATTACTTCGGAATTTGATTTTTGCCCGTATGCTTGTGCCGTTAAGCCTGTAGTTCCCATACGTAAAAAACCCACACCCCAATACAGAAAATTAAAAATCATGGATCCGACGGCAATACCGCCAATGTAAGCCGGCGCGGGTAAATGCCCCATTATTGCGGTATCAACCGAGCTAAGCAGAGGAACGGTTAGATTACTTAATATATTCGGAATGGCAAGTCTTAGAATTTTCTTATTCACGGAATATCCGTTTCCACCAAATTGTCAAGACAGTTTAGCACACTTTTCCGCCGAAGTAACAATTCCTTTAATCAACGAAGAGCTGAAACCGTTATGTTCCATTTCATTCAATCCGGCAATTGTACAACCTTGCGGGGTTGTAACTTTATCCACTTCTTTTTCTGGATGGCTTTTGTTATCCAATAAAATTGAAGCGGCACCCTTTGCAGTTTGTGCAGCAATATATAAAGCTTCTTCGGCGTGAAATCCGATTTCGATTCCCCCTTGGGAGGCGGCTCTTATTGCGCGCAAGAAAAATGCGATACCGCACGCTCCCAAAACCGTGGCAGCCACCATTAATTCTTCTTTAATTATCAAAGTTTTACCCAAATTATTAAATAATTCTTCCGCAAGTTGTATGTAAGAAGTTTCCTTTTCATCGGAACTTAAACACGTCATCGATTCACCGATTGCAATTGCGGTATTCGGCATTACGCGGACAACGGGAATTCCTGCAACGGTTTTTTTCTTTATTGCCGAAATTTCAAGTCCAGAAACAACGGAAAATATAATATGTTTTTTAGGATTTAAGGATTTTTTAATTTCCTTCAGAATGGGCTCCGCTTGATGAGGTGTAACGGTAAGAATCACAATCTCCGAATTCTCTACTGCTTTTTTGTTATCACTTGTAACATTAAAACCAATACTTTTTAAATTATTAATGGCTTCTTTACTTCTTCTTGTAAGAATCAAATTCTTTTTCCGAACAACTTTAGCTTCCGTTAAACCTTTAACTATTGCAAATCCAATGTTACCGCAACCTAAAATTGCAATTTTCCGATTCAGCAACGATTTCATTTTGTTTCCTCTATTTTTAATGTTTCACCTTCCGTTTTTGCAATTACCGCCGCGCCGCAACTATCGCTCCATACATTAATCACCGTTCTCATCATATCCAGAATTCTGTCCACAGTCAAAACCAATCCTATTCCTTCCAAAGGCAAGCCTACAGCCGAGAGTATGATGGTCATCATCACCAAACCTGCCATTGGAACGCCCGCCGCACCGATTGAAGCCAAGAGTGCGGTAATTACAACCACAATTTGTTGAGTGAATGAAAGATCGATACCGTATGCTTGTGCAATAAACATAGCTGCAACGCATTCGTAAAGGGCTGTGCCGTCCATGTTCACCGTGGCACCCAAAGGCAGCGTAAAACTGGTTATTTTATTCGACACTCCGGCGTCGTGTTCAACAGCCTCCATTGTTAAAGGTAATGTTGCATTTGAGGAAGAAGTTGTAAACGCAGTTAACAAAGGAGTTGTCATAACCTTTGCATACTTTATGGGATTTAATTTTCCCACAAATCTCAATATTGCGGGCAAGGTTACCGTACCGTGAATCAACAATGCAAGTGCAACGGAAATCATGTACAAACCAAGTTTGCCGACAATGTTTAGCAATCCGCCGGCACTTGCCTGGTCGGCAACAACTTTTGCAACAATTCCCAATATTCCCAAAGGAGTGAATTTAATTACAAACATTGTTATTGCCATCATTACGTTGAACACACCGTTAAAGAAATCGGTTAATTGGGTTTTATATTTGTGTTCCACTTTCATGATAAAATAGCCGAAGAGAATGGCAAAGAAAATCAAAGCTAGCATCTCACCTTTAGCCATTGCTTCAACGATATTTGTCGGGATAATGGAATAAAGTGTATCGACAAACGAGCGTTCGGTAACTTTAAGATGTTCAACATTTTGTGCTAATCCGAGATCGGCACCAACCCCGGGTTGAACAAGATTTACAACAACCAGACCTGTAATTATAGCCAATGTACTTGTCGATACATAATAAACAAATGTTTTGAAACCCAGTCTCCCTAAATTTTCAGCTGTTCCGATATTGGAAACACCGGAAATTATGGAACTGAGAATTAACGGTACAATAACCATTTTTAAAGCTCTTAAAAAAAGCGTTCCCATCCAGCTAACATAATCAACATACCCGGTCAGGAACATACCGTATAGAACACCCAGAAACAGTGCAATTAAAATTTGCCAGTGCAGTTTTATTTTTAGCATTTTAAATCCCGGTTAATTATAAGATTTTCAAAAGTATTTCATCACAAAGGGAATAACCTTTCGGGGTAAACTTAATGAAATCATTGTTCCAAATCAGCAAACCATTATTTTTTAATTTTTGAAATATTGACTTTTTAGATTCATACCAACTGGCACCGAACTTACTCTTCAATTTGGTTAAATCCAATCCCTTGCTGCGAAGCGCCAACATTACAAATTCTTCAAGGAGTTCCTTGCTTGTCAGTTTTTCCTCACCCCGTATTGCGTTTTCTTTTTTTTCTATTTCGGAAATGTATCTTTTCAGACTGGAAAAATTCCACCAACGTTTTCCATTTACGAAAGAATGGGCGGATGGTCCCAACCCCAAATAATCTTTATGATTCCAATAAGCAAGGTTGTGTTCGCACTCATACCCGGATTTACAGAAATTCGATATTTCGTATTGAATAAAATTATTTGATGTTAAATAATCAATTGTAGTTTCATATAATTCCGCATCGTAATCTTCATCACCGATTTTAACTTTACCATCCAGAACCATTTTGTTTAAGATGGTTCCCCGTTCAAGAATTAAACTGTAAGCCGAAACATGAGTGACGGGAAGGCTGACAACCCGTTGAAGATTCTCCAACCATTCATTTTTGGTTTGGCCAGGCAAATTGAAAATCAAATCGACATTGATATTTTCAAAACCGGCTTCGGCAGCATAATTAACTGTTTGAGTTGCCGTAGTACTAGTGTGAATGCGGGTCAAAAATTCCAAATCCTTATCATGAAAAGACTGCACACCAATGCTCAAGCGGTTAATGCCCGACTCTCTGTATTGCGCGAGAACCTCTTTGTTTACTGTACCGGGGTTTGTTTCAAGTGTAATTTCAACTTTATCCGATACTTCAAAATTACGGTGAATTATATTGAGAATATCATGAATAAAACCTGGACCCATCAACGAAGGCGTACCGCCTCCGAAAAAAATTGTGGTTACATATCTTTCCGGTTCAAGGATTTTTTTGAAATAACTAATCTCCCTTTTCAACGATGAAAGAAAATATCTTTTGTTCTCCAGATTTATGATGGAATAAAAATCACAGTAAATACATTTGTGATCGCAAAAAGGAATATGAACGTACAAAGAAATATCTTTTTTCAATTGGACTTTATAATAGTTCGACAAATAAATTCCAATTTAGGTAAGTTTATAAAAAAAGGAAAATGAAAATAGAAATTCAGGCTGCGCAATTGATACGGCACAGCCTGAAAAATTTTAGGTCAAAGTGCGGTTTTTGCTTCGAAACCGATATTAAAAGTTCCTCGAAAAGAATAAGGTGGAGTACCTTCTTTTATTTGCAGGTATAAAGTTACGGTAAAACATATTTCATCACCGCTAGCGAATGCTTGCTGCAAATAATCGTTAGTTCTGTTAAAATCCTTTGAATATAACACAATAGAATAAGGAGAACCGGCAAAATCGCCAGGTGAAACATCTTTAAGAACGTTTTTAAAAAGTGTATTTCCCATCGCGTCCTTAACCTCAATTACAATATCACCCTTCATATCCGACGGTGAATAAGCCAATGTTTCCAAAGACGCTTGGACGAATGTTATTTCGGTTATATCCTCCTTACGTTCCAGAAATGAATCCGTACTGTCGATACAAAACGAAACGGATTGCGACAATGAACTTTCCTGCCCTGAAATTTCAAAGGTTCCCTGCAAAGGAATATCCACTGGTAAACTTTTAATGGTATCCAAAACATTGCATCTTGCAAACGCAACAAGCAAAACAAGCAGTAAAACCTGATTTATAAACTTCAATTTTATCATTTATTAACTCTTAAGACTTAAAATTCAAAAGCAATACCTGTAGTAAACACATTTTGCGAACCCAAGCTGTAGTCGGCATGAAGGACGAAAAACGCTGCGGTAAAAGCCCCGCCTACGGTCATTCTTATACTGTTATCGCCGTCGAACGATGCATTAACTTCTGTTCCGTCCAATGCGGAAACATTGTTCGGATCTTTGTACACGTAAGAAAATTCCGTAGTTGAGGTTTCGTATTGTAAACCGCCGTAAAGTGTAAACATACCAAAAGATTTACTTGCGTGTACGTTGAACGCTGTATTTTTCGATGCAATAATATTCGACACGGATAGTTTAGTGTACAAAAACTGAACCGAGATATTTACAGGAAAAAGCGGGATGTATTGGCTAATATTGTGCTTAATACCAAAACCGAATATACTTAACGTTTCACCGCTATCGCCCAAATCTATATCGGGCAAATAACGCACCATTAATTCCGTTCCCATGAAACTTACGGAAGCTTGCGGAAAAGCCAACGGTACTGTGGAAATATTTAGTCCGTCGGGGTAAGAAACATCGCCGAGCGGTCCCGAATAAACCGTGCCTTTATCTCCGAAAATCGTAGCCGTTTCCGTGCCGGCGGAATAGCCTTGTGGTAATCCGACGGGTTTGAAAGTAAGCTGATTATCCGGTACAAAAACAAACATTACCGGTACACCGATTGAGAAACCGAACAATTTTGAGACATAAGCATCATGGTAGCCGGCGGAATTTAAGCCGACGCCAATCGAAGTAACCGCGGGTTTGGCATACTCCGTTAAATCCTGTTCCAGCAAATAGCTTAGCCGGTCTTCCAATTGTGCTGAAACTTGAATTGAAAAAAGCAATATAAAAAGGGTGATGAAAGTAGTTTTTCTCATTTTGCTCCTCTGAATTTGGTGAGTAAAAGTTATCTCTTAATTATCGAACTTTCCCGAAAAATATAAAGATCCGGAAAAATTTTACAATAGTGAAACAAATTATGTGCCACCAATTCAAATATTCATTAATTCACGAGCACCTTTCAAGCTCGATTCCGTTACTTCTTCGCCGCTAATTAATTTTGCAACTTCTTTAACTCTTTCATCGTCGGAAAGTCTTCGCAAACGGCTAATCACCCTGCCGTCTTTTTTGATTTTTTCCACCACAAAATGGCAATCTGCAAGTCCGGCTATTTGAGGTAAATGCGTTATTGAAATTATTTGATGAAAAGATGCCAGATTTTTCATTGCCCTTCCCACTTTTTGAGCGATTCTACCACTTATTCCTGTATCTATTTCATCGAAAATAAGCAAAGGTAACTTATCGTTTTTGGCAAGAATTGATTTAAGAGCCAACATAATCCGGGAAATTTCCCCGCCTGAAGCTACTTTCGCAAGTGGTTTGGGTTCTTCGCCAATGTTCGTGGAAATGTAAAACTCTATTTCGTCAATGCCGGTGGTTCCGAATTTGATTTTACGGTCATTAACCAATACGTAATTTTCCTCGTTACCGGTCACTTTGGTTGTTTTGAATTTAACCGAAAAATTTGCATCGTTTATTCCAAGATTTTTTAATTCCGATTCAACTCCTTTTTTAAGTTTTTCCGCAATTTTTTTTCTCTTTTCCGAAATTCCGGTAGCAATTCCGGACAAATCCCGTCTAAGTGATTCAATTTCCGTTTCGAGAGAGGCAATTTTATCTGTGAAATTTTCGGCTAAATTCAGCTCTTGTTCAATCACTTTTCTGTATTCCAAAATTTTATCAATGGTTTTTCCGTATTTCTTTTTCAGTAGATTAAGTTCACCCAATCTTTCCCTGATAAAATTAATTCTTTCCGGTTCAACATCGAGTTTATCTTTGTAATCTCTGAAATAATCCGCCAAATCATTAACCGAAGCAAGAATTTCATCCAATTGTTGGGAACGCCCGGTAAACGATTTATCAATGCCCAGCAATTCGTTCAATAAATGCTGGACAGAAACAAGACTGTCGAAAACTGAATTTTCGGCTTCGTAAAGCTGATGGTAGATTTGTGTTGTATGGTTGAGCAGTTTCTCCGAATTTTCAAGAATATTGAGTTCTTCTTCCAATTCGGAGTCTTCGTTTTCCCCGGGTGATATTTTGTCTATTTCTTCCAGTTGGAACGAATAAAATTCCTTTTTCTCAATTAAACTTTGTTCTTTGTTTTTTAATTCTTTCAGTTCACCGACTTTTGCCAAAAACCGTTTCCTTTGCGAATGGTATTTTTCAATTAATTTTTCATAATTACCGAACTCATCCAACATTGCAAGTTGAAAATCGGTGCGCAATAATGTTTGATGATCGTGTTGCCCGTGCAAATCAACCAACAGCCTGCCGATTTCCTTGATTATGCTCAACTGCACGGGAGTATCGTTAATAAAACTTCTGCTTGTGGATTTAAGGGACACTTCCCTGCGCAGAATCAGTTCGGGTTCAAAATCCAAATCAAACTTTTCAAATAATTTTTCGATTTTCTTATTATTCGTTACGTCGAAAATTCCTTCCACAATAGCTTTTTTTGCTCCTTTTCGAACGATATCGGACGAAGCACGTTCACCCAGTAACAGGTTCATCGCCCCGATGATTATCGATTTGCCCGCACCGGTTTCCCCGGTGATGATATTCAGACCGTTCTCAAATTCAACTTCGATATTTTCAATAAGAGCGTAGTTTTTAATGAAAAGAGATTTTAACATATTTTGCTTGCAACATATCCTTTGAAAAGTTGTATAAATTTAATAAAAAATCATCATTTTGTTTGCTCTTTTTATATTTCCTTTATATATTTGTGTCCCTTAAAAATTAAGGTTGACCACGAGTTCTTTTAAGTGAAAAATTTATATCGCGGGGTTGAGTCCCGATACATCGGGAGTAGCTCGTCGGACTCATAACCCAAAAATTTATATCGCGGGGTAGAGCAATTGGTAGCTCGTCGGGCTCATAACCCGGAGGTTGCAGGTTCAAGTCCTGTCCCCGCTACTACATAAATCCCCTTGCGCAGGGGATTTTTTGTTTTTCCCTTTTTAATTCTTTCTTTAATCATGAAAAAATATTTCGTCTACGTAATCAAAAGCGTCGAAGGTTTTCATTATAC
>Ga0256841_1002101_pt1 | contig 16219 bp, 14 predicted proteins | sample 356308metaG_FD_185971 | JGI IMG/M metagenome (GOLD analysis project Ga0256841, IMG submission 185971) | Hydrothermal vent microbial communities from Mid Atlantic Ridge, Atlantic Ocean - 356-308 | ecosystem: Environmental > Aquatic > Marine > Hydrothermal vents | place: Atlantic Ocean: Mid... | reverse complement strand
GCATGACACTTCTGGCACAAAACGGGATCACGACCGATACGGTTACTGACATCACGGGTATTCGGATCGTAGTTTTTCAGGAAATCCGTACCCACTTTGTCGTCATGCATTTCTAAAACGGACAAGGAGGTCGCCTTCTGATTGGCGATCCAATCGGAAGCACCCAGGCCTTTCCAGAAAGCACGCTCCTGCTTGTACAGCGTGTATTTCTTGCCATTGGCCGTTTCATTGGAATGACAGTTCGAACAGTTCGGCACGTCGATCGGGCTGGTGCCTACAAAGGTGATCGGCTTGCCGCTATGGCTGTCGATCACCGGTTTGCCGCTATCGGCGTCGACCAGGGAGACGAAGGTTTCCTGGAACGGACGAACCAGATCCTCGGTCAGGGTCAAAGGGTTGGTGCGTACCATAGAATCATCGAACGGCGTCAACGGCAGACCAAGGGCATCCCAGATACCCGGATTCGTCAGGACAATGGGCACATTGTCTAAAACCGGCGACTTGGTATAGACGATGGTTCCCTTCTCGCCACTATAGTGCATGTGCCCGTCCTTCATCGGACTGGGCGCGGCCGCGCCGGCTGGACCGTTGTCCAGCGGCACCGGAATCTGCAAGCCGACAAACAGCTTCTCACTGTCCTTGCTGGTCCCCTTCGGATTGGTGCCCTTCAGATCCTTATACACATAGAGATGGGTCCAGTAGGCATTCGCCACGTTCTCATTCTTTTCGTACTTGCCGTCGCCGTCCACGTCATAGGGAACATTCCAGTAGGCGAGCTTCGATCCTTCGGAATAGGTATTGTCGATGAAGCCGTACTTCAGCTTGAAACGCTTGCCCGCATCCTCGTCGACGACCACGGTGTGGTCTTCCTCATCCGCCTCAAGCAATTCCGGATACTTCTTCTTGCCAACAGCGGTCTTGATGACTTGGCTCTGTACAGAGTTGTAGGGTGGCAGCACGCAACAGTAGGTAAAATCGAAGCCGGTGCAATGCATGCCGAGTTCGTAGTTGATCGTAATATTGTAATCGTTCTTCGGCTTGTTGGGCGAAATCTCGGCGGTCGCGGCAGCCTTTTTTCCGGAATCCGCCTCGACGGATTTCGAGGTTGCGGAACTGTTGGCCGCGCAGCCAACGAGTAGTCCCAGAGCTGCCGACAACGCCGTAAGCGTTAACGGTTTATTCCCCATTTCTGGATCCCCCTTACTGGGTAGTGTTTAAGTAGAAGTCTCTTGACGTTACGTTGATTCGAATCGTTGAGCCGGAAATATCGCAAACAGACCCCCGCCGAATCGATTTTATCGTGCATCCTCCGGGAGACTTTTATCAGAATCCCATCGCCCGAGCAAGCTCGGCCCATATCGTTTAATACATCATTAAATACTGATTCCATTCTCCGGATTTCAACGATATGCATTTTTGGTCGCCACCAGCCAAACGTCGGGTTTTAGCATGCGTGCCGTTTCGTTCCCGACGAGGCGTGGGCCGCTCCCAACTGCGAGCAACGATGCAAGAGACTTCAGCGCACTTGTGATCATTCCAACGTTCGGCTGGCCTTAGCTGTAAACACATCGGCGCCGGTTTTGATTTTCCCCCGCTCAAACGTTATCCTAACGGCACAACAACAGGCCCTCGGATTCGGCTGGCGGCGATGCCCGTCCAGAATCCATGCAGCATCAAAGGCCAAGATTGCATACGCCATTTCGAGACAAAATCCAGAATATACAGCCGCAACCTTACGCCGTTGCCCCCTGGCGTAGTGACTTAAACATTATTTTTCCAAGCAAACACACATCAACAGGAGAACTGAATGAAACTGTCAAGATTGACACTCGGCATCACCACGGCGGCGCTGATCTGCGGCGCCAGCCTGTCGGTATCCGCGGCTTCTCTTAGCGAGCTGACCAAATCCTGCGACGAATGTCATGGCAAGAACGGCGTGACCAAGGAGGCCGAGGTTCCCAGCATTGCCGGTGCTTCCGCCGCTTACATAAAAGATACCATGGAGGCGTTCAAGTCCGGCAAGCGCAAAGGTGTTGAGTTTGAACACGATGGCAAGAAATCGGACATGAATGAGGTCTCGAAGAAGCTCAGCAAGGCCGACATAGAGGCGCTCGCCGAGCATTATGCCAGCAAGGAGTATGTCGCATTCAATAATAATACCGACGCCAAATTGGTTAAGAAAGGCAAGAAAATCTGGAAGAGGAGTTGTAAGAAATGCCATGGCGAGAATGGCATGGATCCCGAGGACGACGCCGGCATCATTGGTGGGCAGCCGCTGAAATACATCCAAGAGTCCATGGAGCACTTCGTGGCAAAAACGCGCCCGATGCCGAAAAAGATGAGAAAGAAGTTCAAGAAACTGAAGGAAAAGGATCGCCTCGCGGTAGCACATTTCTTTGCATCACAGAAATAAGCGCGCCACGAAACGGCGGGGCCATTCCCGCCGTTTATCAATCAACCTCCATCTTGGTTCGCATCGTCATGAACAAGAAATCCATTGCCACACTTCCCGTATCGATACGCCGCCAGACTCCACGCGTCGCAATCGGCGGTCTGCTCTTGATGTCGATCGGACTTGCCGCGCAAGCGGCCCCAGTCGTACCAAAGAACGCCGAAGAGTTCGAAAAAGCGGTCAAGCTGACGCCGAATATCGACAACGGCAGAAAACTCTACCGTGTTTGTGTCACCTGTCACGGCCCGGAAGCCTGGGGTACCCGCGATGGCGCCTATCCGCAGATAGCCGGGCAGCTGACCAGCGTAACGATCAAGCAACTGGCCGATATCCGCGCCGGTAATCGCGGCAACCCGATCATGCGCGCCTTCACCTCGGTTCGCAGCCTCGGAGGTCCACAGGAAATCGCTGATGTCGCCGGCTATATCGAGCAACTTCCGATGACCCGGGACAACGGCTTGGGTCCCGATTTCGACTTGGAATCCGGGAAGACACTGTACAAGGACAATTGCGCGGACTGTCACGGCAGTCATGGCGAAGGCGATGCGGATAAGCATATTCCACTGATTCAGGGGCAGCATTACCACTATCTGTTCCGCCAGTTCGAACAAATCCGTCACGGCATTCGCCGAAACGCGGATCCAGACATGGTCGATCAGATCAGGAGCTTCCGGCTACGCGACCAAGTCGACGTGCTTAGTTATACCTCCAGATTGAAACCGCCAGAGGAAAAACTGGCGCCTCCGGGTTGGAGAAACCCGGACTTCCCTTTCTACCGGCGTGGATGGCGGCCTGAGCCATTGCCTCAATCGAGACACTGATCGTGACACAAAAAAGCCTGGGACAACCCCGGGCTTTTTTTGCCATGGAGTACTTTTTTTGCCATGGAGTAATGGACTAACCCGCATTTCTCACCGGACTGATGAGTCCTCGCTTGCTCCGTGAATCCAAAGCCCCGCGCGATTATCTCGCCACCCGGAAAGACATGCGGGCTAATCTATTCCCACAGGCGAATCATAGGTAACCGGCGACGCACTTTCACGCTAACGGACTACCTGGCCCCGGCATGCTCCAGTAATTCCGGGATGGAGCGACTCCGTCGCTTGTTCAATACGGCGATGTCGCGCGCCGACCGCCCCTGTTTATTACGCAACGACAGATCCGCGCCGTTACGCAGAAGCGCCCGCACCACATCACCATCCTGTGTGGTTATCGCTTCCATCAACGCGGTCGAGCCATTGTTGTCCTGCGCGTTGACATTCGCGCCATGTGCAAGCAACGTCCGCACCGCGCCCTCATGTCCGCCGCTCGCGGCCCAGAACAGCGCGGTCGCACCGTCATTGGCCTTCACCTCGATATTGGCTCCGGCTTTCAACAAGGCGTCGATGGACTCCACCTGTCCCAGGTCCGCCGCATGGATCAACGCGGTTCTACCCTGCTTGTCGCGAGCATCCGGTTTCGCGCCTGCCTTCACCAATAGCGCAATCGTCCGATCATTTCCGTATTCGGCGGCGATCATTAATGGCGTAACCCCCTTGTTATCCGCGACGTTCGGGTTGGCGCCCTTGAACAACAGCTGATCGACCATGTTGGTCAGGCCATAGCGCGTTGCAATGGTCAGCGCATCCCAACCCGCATTGTTACGTGCTTCCAGGTTCGCGCCGCGCTCCAGCAGCATCGCCGATAGCTCGCTCTGGCCGTTCTCCGCGGCAAAGATCAACGGCGTGGAGCCGTCACGGGCCTTCTGGTTCACATCAGCTCCATTCGCGATCAACAGGCTGGCGATAATGATATCCCCGTCCTCAACCGCAAGCATCAGCGGCGATTTACCAAACTCGTTGGCCGCGTTGACATCCACCCCTTGGTTCAATAGCTTCTCGACAGCGTCCGCGTCATTGTCGATCACCGCCACGCGTAGCTGCTTTTCCAATTGGGGCGAGGAGGATGCCTGCACCCCGTTCATCATCCCAATCAGAAGAATAACAAAAGCCATGCCCCCGCCGGCCATCATCCGCCAGGACACTCTGTTACACATCCACATCGTCATTCCGCCTCTTCAGTTTCTGTTTCCGCATCGGCAGGATCGTCGGGCAATTCATGCGCGATACCCTGGTGACAGTCGATGCAAACCTGGCCTTTCTCCACCATGCGCGAATGCTTTTTTCGAGCACTACGATCCTGTTCCGCGAGATCCATCTGGCTGATTTTGTGGCAACTGCGACATTCGCGCGAATCGGTCGCGCGCATCTTGTCCCACACGCGATTGGCCATTTCCCAACGATGCGCCTCGTATTTCTCTGGCGTGCTGATCGTACCCAGAATCTCGTGATAGACATCCTTGGCCGCCATCACCTTGGCGATCATCTTGGGTATGAAAGGCTTTGGCACATGGCAATCGTGACAGCCCGCGATCACGCCGGAACGGCTCTTGTAATGCACGGTTTCCTGATACTCGCGCAGATTCGTTTTCATCGTATGGCAAGATGTGCAAAACTCGGTGGTATTGGTCGCCGACAGTCCAACATTGAACAGTCCCGCAAAGGCGATGCCAGCGACAAAGATGATCAGCAGTGAAGCCAACGAACGTTTCATAGAATAACCCCCTCCGGTGAATGGTGCCCGCGCGGCCTGCTTGCTTTCTTATCGGCGCGGATGCAAATCGATGAATCTCATCCCAGTGAAAGCCGGTAACAACGCTACCCGCTTTCTACTCTGAGCCTGATATTACACTAACTCTCATGCTGAGACCTGAAACACCCCAGGTCACGCACGGTTGCCTGTGGGTTCAGCCGCGGAATATCCGGGGCCAGGTACTGGAAATGCTCCCGGCATTTCCCACCTTCCCATGGGTTATGTCCAGGCCAAGCCTATACGAACGTATTCACAGTATTCCCGCAGACGAATCATAGGCAACCGACTGCGTACTTTCACGCTAATCTCTTGCGGCTGACCACGCGCGACAACCACTTCAACGGCCTGACGAGTCTGACAGGCCGCCGGCATAGCCCTGCCAGACGAACGGGGATACGCAATTATTCCGACGTTTGACTGACTGTGGCTATAGAATAGCGAAAAATGCAAAATAAACCCATGTCATGCACAGAGCCTGTTTCTCGCCCATCGCCGGCATAACTCTCATACTCCTAGCCTCGTGCCAACGGCATCCTTCGGCGCTGGAACAGATGAAGTCCGAGGGTCTGATACGCGTGGCCATCGCCAACGTGGAATCTTGCACCCAGGGAGAACCCTTCTCGGGTTCGCTGGAATGCGAGCTGCCGCGACGCTTCGCGAAGACACTCGGCGTGGTGGTCAAATACCTACCCGCTAAGCGGTTGGACATCGCGCTATCGCTGCTCGACGATGGTCGAGGCCAGTTCGCCGCCGGTTTGCCCGCGCTTCCGTCACTTGGCGATCGGCTGCGTTTCACCCCCGCTTACCGGCGCGTCACTTGGCAGCTGATCTACCGCCAGGGACGCAAGCAACCGAAAAAACTGGCCGACCTCGCCGCCGGCGAACTCGTCGTTGCCACCGGCAGCGTTCAGGAGAGGCTGCTGAAGGAATGGAAGACGAGCCATCCCGAACTGAGCTGGGTCAGCCAACCCGACTCCAGCATGTCGGCATTACTCGAACAGGTACAGAACAAGCGCGTCGCCGCCACCCTCGCCGATTCGACAAGCGTCATGCTACAACGCCGCCACTTCCCGGAACTGCGCGTCGCCTTCGAACTAGGCGAACCCAGCGACATCGGCTGGGCATTCCCGCATCGCCGGGACGACAGTCTCTACCGCGCGGCGCTGGATTTTCTCGACGATATCCATCGCGACGGCACCCTTCGCGTGCTCATCGATCGTTACCATACACACGCCGACCGCCTGAACTACGTCGACCAACGCAGCTTCCAGCGTCATTTACGCGAACGCCTACCCGCCTTTCGCCCGTTCTTTGAACGCACCGCCAAGGCATACGGCCTGAGCTGGCGACTGCTCGCCGCGATCGGCTATCAGGAGTCGCACTGGAACCCGGAGGCCGTGTCGCCGACCGGCGTGCGCGGCCTGATGATGCTGTCGCGTGTCACCGCGAAACGCGTCGGCATCGCCGACCGCACCGATCCGGCGCAAAGCATCCTCGGCGCGGCGCGTTATCTGCTGGAGCTGAGGAAGAAGATACCGAAACGTATCCCCGAGCCAGACCGCGCCTGGCTAACGCTGGCGGCCTACAACATTGGCTTCGGTCACCTGGAGGATGCACGCATCCTGACCCAGCGCATGGGCGGTAATCCGGATCGCTGGATGGACGTGCGTCGCGCCCTGCCACTCCTGGAGAAACCAGCGATCGCGAAGACGCTAAAACACGGCATCGCGCGTGGCAACGAAGCCGTGACCTATGTCGAGAACATCCGCAACTACCTGGAAATGCTGGAGTTTCTGACACACGAAACCCCGACGAAGGGCAGCCAGCCAGTAATTTCCGTTCTGCCGGAGGCACTCTGACCCGGATGTTTCACTCGGCTCCCGAATTTCCCGGAGAGATTCCCATTCAGGTCGCTCGAACCGACAGCAGTCGAAAAAAACGAGGGTTCAACCTGTGAGGGCGACAAGGGTGCGCGCGTTAATTATCAAAGTTTCGCGCGCCGTAACACCATGCATCTTCATGCGCATCATCCGATCTCGCTGCCCCCCCCAAGATAGGGACGCAACACTGTCGGCACGCGAACCTTGCCATCGGCTTGCTGATAGTTCTCCATCACCGCAACCAGGGCGCGGCCAACCGCCAGCCCCGAGCCGTTCAGCGTATGTAACAGCTCTGGCTTGCCGGTTTCCGGATTCCGCCAGCGCGCCTGCATACGTCGTGCCTGGAAATCGCGGAAGCTGCTACACGAAGAAATCTCTCGATACTTACCCTGACCGGGCAGCCAGACCTCCAGGTCATAGGTCTTCACCGAGGAAAACCCAAGATCACCGGTACACAGGGTCACCACGCGATAGGGCAATTCCAGCTTTTGCAGAATCGCTTCGGCATGCCCGGTCAAGGCCTCCAAGGCAGCTTCCGATTCATCTGGCCGCACGAACTGCACCAGCTCCACCTTCTCGAACTGATGCTGACGGATCAGGCCACGTGTATCGCGACCATAAGAACCGGCCTCACTGCGAAAGCAAGGCGTATGCGCAACATGCTTCACCGGCATCTCGCTGTCGTCGATGATCTGTTCGCGCACCAGATTGGTGACCGGCACCTCGGCGGTCGGGATCAGGTAATACGCCATATCACCGGCCAGACGAAACAGATCCTCCTCGAATTTCGGCAACTGGCCGGTACCATACAGGCTGTCGGCATTCACCATGAACGGCACATAGCTCTCGCGGTAGCCATGCTCCCGGGTATGCGTATCCAGCATGAACTGCGTCAGGGCGCGCTGTAACGCGGCGATCTGACCGTGCAATACCGAGAAGCGCGAGCCTGTGATGCGCGCCGCTGCGTCAAAATCCATGTCTCCCAACGCCACGCCGAGGTCGACATGATCCTTAGGCTCGAAATCAAAGGCCGGCGGCTCGCCCCAACGGCGTTCCTCGCGGTTGTCCTCCTCATCCTTGCCATCGGGAACATCGTCCGCCGGGATATTTGGAATGCCGAGCGCAATCTCCCGCAGCTCGCCTTGAACCGCATCCAGGCCGGCCTCGGCGGCCTTCAGACGGTCACCGAGATCGGCAACCTCGGCAAGCAACGGCTGGATATTCTCGCCCACCGCCTTCGCCTTGCCGATGCGCTTCGATTTACTATTGCGCTCGCCACGCAACGCCTGAGCATCAATCTGCAACTGCTTGCGCCGCGCCTCCAGCCCGGCGAGTCGCTCGGTGTCCAGAGTATAACCGCGGCGCGCCAATTTCGCCGCAAGGGCGTCCAGATCTTGGCGGAGAAGCTTCGGGTTCAGCATAATTTGGTATCCACATTCACTCTCGCATTCCAATACACCAGATGGCCAGGTGGAACGCGCTTGTTCAATTCATCCAGCACCGACTCGAACTTGTCCGCGGCTTCGAAAAACTCGATCACCAAGGGTAGATCCAGCGAGGTATCGATCAACTGTGCCGAATGGATCTTACCGGAACGGCCGAAACCAGCGATACCGCGAAACGCGGTGACCCCACAAACCTTCGCCTCGTCATGCAACCAAGCCATCAATTTCTGGAACTGGTGCTGCCCCTCGGTCAGATAGATACGCACCATGACAACGGACCCACTCATCAGAACTGCCTCCCCAGTAGAACACCCATCCACACCGCCAGCATGCAGGCGACCACGCTGACAACGATATTCAGCCCGGCCTTGACGAAATCGGCCTGTTCGATCAGGTTCAAGGTCTCTATCGAGAAGGTCGAAAAGGTCGTGAACGCGCCAAGAAAGCCTACCAGCAGCGCCGCGCGCCACTCCGCCGCCAGCGTCACCCGCTCGACCAGTAGAATGAACAACAGTCCCATAAAAAACGAACCGAGGACATTCACCGCCAGCGTGCCGAACGGAAAACTCCGACCCCATGCCTGATAGACCGCGTTAGCCGTCCAAAAACGCAGTAACGCGCCTGTCGCGCCACCCCCTGCGATTGCCAGAACCTGCAACACTGTTTCGCCTCGAATAAAAGCGGGAATTCTACCGCATGGCAGCGGATTTTTCTGCTCCGCGTCTCACCCGAGCATGCCCCGCCAGAACCCAGATTCCCGCCACGAACGGGTTTCGAGGCAGGATACCGCCAAACGCCGACGTTCAACCGGCCGCGACCATAACACCATCCGACCACGAATCCACTACCTGCCCTGGCTGGGGCGGGAACGATCGAAACGTCGACGGCTTGACCTGAAGTCCCCCCAGTACCCACACTGAGGCCGTAACCGGCGGCGCCAGGTGGATGAATGAGACCACCTCTTCGGGGCCACCCCGCTGAACCTTTGTTACCCAGCTATACGCAGCACGGGCGAAGCCGCGCCAAACTGTGGAGCCACCCGCGCCCGGCAAAACGGGCTGACGCCGACGGTCCCGCTTTTTCTTCCACGAGGCTTTTCCAGTGTCCCTGTACAACACGGTCGCCCGCCAACTCGCCAGCACAGTTTGCGCCGGCCGCGTGGAACGCATAGAGGATGTCGTCGCCAGCATCGCCTGGCTGCTGGACGATGATTCCGACTGGGTGGAACGACTGGGCCAGCACGTCTGGGAGGCGCAGCATGACGGACGGTGATGTGCAGTCGCCGTTACCCGCTGCAATCGCCCGCCGCGCCGCAACAGCGGATCGCTTGCGATATTCCGCCGCTGGCCGATCCACCGGCGCTGGTGCGTTGGCTGGGGATCGGCCTTGCGCGACTCGACAGTCTGGCGAGCGATTGGCGACAAAGCACTCCACGCAGTGACGATCGCTACCATTACCGTCTGACCGAAAAGCCATCCGGCGGCATCCGTTTGCTGGAGATTCCAAAGCTCCGCCTGCGTGAGATCCAGCGACAGATCCATCTCGGCACCCTGCAGCATGTACCATTGCACGAAGCCTGCCATGGATTTCGCCGGAAACATTCGACACGCGGCGGCTACGCCCTGCCCCACTGCAACCGGCCACTGGTGATGCATTTTGATCTGAAGCGGTTCTTCAACAGCATCGGTTCGAGACGCATTCACGGCCTGTTCAGCGCACTGGGATGGCCCGAGCGTGGCCAGCGTGCTGAGCGCGATCTGTACGCATCGCACGGCATCGAACATTATCCAGCGGCTGCCAAATCTGGATGGGTCGATGCGCCGCGCGCTGGCCGGGGTGATGGTGAACGCGCATCCCAACCCGCCGCGCTCCGAATACGACACGTTAAAGGCGATACTGCACAATTGCGCCCGCGATGGCTACGGGAGTCAGAATCTCGCGGGCGTCGCGGATTTCCGTCTGCATCTTCATGGTCGCATCGCGTATGTCCTGTATCTGAACCCGAGACGCGGACAAAAGCTGCTGGATGTCTTCCTCGCCGTCGAAGCCACTTCCTGAAATCTTGCGTGGGGTTTCAGAAAACCCGCATCCAAGCCGATACCGGCTCACATCCCATAACCTGGAATCGACGCTAATGCATTTCTTCAATCCGAGAACGTTACTCTGCCTGCTATCGCTTTGCCTGAGCCACGCGGCGCTGGCGATCCAGACACAACCCGAGTCCTTGAACATCCATGTGTTACCCGCATGGCAACAGTCACTGCTCGGCCTGGTGGATGTCAGTCTGGATGGCGGCGGCAATTTCCATGCATCTGGCGGTGGACTGATCGAACTGGAACTGGACGATCCGTCCGCCGAGGAACGTTTTCTCTCGCTATGCATCGAGATCGGTGAATCCATCTGGCTGAATGGTCACTATGCGGGATACCACCATAGCGCGCTGTCGGATGCACCGGACTCGGGCCTGATGGGAGCGGACAAGGCGGCATTACTGAGCCAGTTGTTCGACGAAGTCTACCCGGTATTCGGCGGTGATATCGATGACCAGCGGGCCAGTGAACTGGGCGCGCTGGCGCTACAGGTCTCGGTGTGGGAGATTATCAACGAGACAGGTCCGGAACTGGATCCGCTGGCCGGCTCGGTAATCTTTCGCAATGATCGCGCCTTCACTTCCGGACTCGCCTTCAATGGACAGGCGCTGGAGACGGCGCAACTCTGGCTACAAGCGTTGGACGGTAACGCGCCGATCCGTCGCGACCTCGTGGCAATCTCCAAGCCCGGCAATCAGGATCTTGTCGTCCAGCGCCCACCGCCCGAACACGCGCCGGCGCCGGTGCCGACGCCGCTTTGGCTACTCACTGGGTTTCTCCTCGCCGGAGTCGTAGCCTCAACCCGTCGCCGCCATATCGGCGTGCGCCAGACGGCTAATCAGTGATTGCTCTGGCATCACTTTTTCACGCAGATCGATGACCCGTCCATGTCCCGCTAGCGCCTCGTCTCCGAACAACGTCAGCGGAACTATCAGTGGGTTGCGGTAGCGCCGTTCGAGCACATCCGCCAGCCAGGCGCGCCTTTCCCGTTCCGGACGCGTGGCCAATAAGGCCTCCGCATTCATCAGCACGCAACCGCTGTCCAGACTCTGTTCATACAGGGCCTGATCGAGCAGCCGCAACGGCTGAGCATGCGCCATTTTCCCATGGGCGCTCATCACCTCGCGGCGAAAGTCGAAATAGCGCTGCCCTGAATCCGTCGCCATCTCCCGGGCCAAATCGGGACGATAGGCGGCAAACAGCACCAGATGACAGCGCTCGCCATCGACCGATCGATGACGCAAGGCATCCAGCACGGCCTGATTGAAATCAGTCATTTCATAGCCTCATTGCATGTTGAAGAAATCTTCATACGAGGTGATGTACACCGGGATATGCCAACGTAGCGGATACTTCTTCTGCAGGTTGGATAGATAGACCGCGAGGTGTTCGTTCATCACCGCGCGGCGTACCTGATCAGCAACCGCGGAGAACGGTCGCTTGCTGCCGGGCCGGGCATCGATCACCGTAACCAGGCTGTAACCCCTTGGCGTGCGAATCACCTCGCTGACTTCGCCTGGACGCAATGTCTTCAGCGCGCGTTCGATGGTCGGATCGATACGCCCCTCGGTCACCCAGCCGACATCACCGTAGTTACCTCGACCCACCGGATCGACACTGTACTGCCCGGCCAGCTCGAACAGACTCGCGCCATTGCGGATCATGTCGCGCAAGGCCACTGCCTGCTCGGCGTTGTTCAACACTATCTCGCCGACATGCCATTTTGCCGGCGCGTAAGCCAGTACCGGATGCTTTTTCAGCCAAGCCCGTAACGTCTGGGGCCCCGGGATCCACTCCTTGCGTTTCTTCGCCAGCAACATGCGCGACAGCAGGGTGTGGCTGTAGTCGTCGAGCGGAGCGCTGATATCGACGCCCTCGTCCTTGGCGGCGCGAGCGAAGACCGCGCCCTCGCTGGCGCGTTGCAGGCGCAACATGGCTTCCGCGAGGCTGGGCGCGGATTTGCCGCCGATGTCATCGTAGGTGATGCGGATGCCATCGCCCTTGGCGAGCACCGTCGCGCCCTCGCATCCCGGCGCGCGCAGACTCTTCTCGTCCAATGTCACGCCATAGCGTTTCTTCAGCGCTTGCAGGCGCTTCGACTTCAGCTCGGGAAAATGCTTGCCGATGTAGATGTCGCGCGCCGCCTGCATATCCGCCGGCTTGTCCTTGAACTGCTCCTGGATACGAGCCTCCACTTCCGTCGGGATCTTGATCTCGCCACGCAGTTTGTCCAAGTAGCGTTGATAAAGCAGCGTATTCCGGAATCGCTTCATTTCATTGAGATATTCTGGTGTTTTGTCCAGGCCCAAACGCTTTGCCTCTTGATACAGCAGTTCCGAGGCGATGACACGCTTCAGCAGCTCACCTCGAGCGCCGGCGGCTTCATCCTTGTCGAAGGTCGGAAACTCCACCGCCAACGTCGAACTGGAAATCAGTCGCTTCAGGTCATCGTCGGTAAAATCACGATCACCGACCGAAACGATGACCTCCTGCGCCGACACGATCAGGCCAATGGACAACATCCCAACCAGGATGAAGCTTCGTGGCAGATACCGCCAAACACCGCTCGTCCGCTTGTTTCGCTCCGCTTTTCTCATTGTCGCATCCCCTCTACATACGCGATGGAATTTTCTGATCGGGCGGTGGAATCCGTCCTCCCAGATCGGGTGCACTGGCGTGCATCCAGGAGACCGCGGCATCGAAATCGTCCGCGATCGGTTTACCATGCCAAGCCTTGTCTTTCGCGATGAAAGGCACGCCCTTGTCATTGCTCAGATGGCAGGCCGGGCATTTCAACGGGCCATGACTGCCATCCGGATTGTATTGTGGCGCCTGGCGATAGGTGGTCGTGTCGACATCGGGTGTCACCGGGTACAGGCCATGTATCGATTGATGACAGGCCTGACAGGCCAGTCCGGCGTGGCCCTTGCTGTAGCGCATCAGGCTGTACTTGCCCGGCTGATTGATCGGAAAGGCCGCGCCGCCCTGCCCTTCGACGAACGGTGGCGCATGGCAATCGGCGCAATGCGGTGCGCCAGGCGATAACCAATAGTCACGGCCGTGGTCTGCGGCATCGTATGAGACCGGCATCGCGCCGGTCGCGCCGGGTGGCAGGCGTAGTGTCGCCGGATTGACTGTCGGATTAGTCGATAGCAGGCTGACATTGACATCACCGTCGCCATCGCGATGGATCAATGGCGCATTACCCTTTACCGCGATGACCCCGATATCGGCGACAGTTCGCGTTTGCGCCCAGGGCAACAGAACGCCGGACTTGCCCTCGGTATTGCGGCCGTTCTCATCCAGCACGACCTTCGGATCGAGATACAGTTCTTCAAGCTGACGACGCGTGACACCGACGGCTGCGGCGATTTCGTCCAGCGACTTGTTACGCAGGGTTCTGCCCTGTTGCTTGAATGCCTGGGTGATGCTGTCGTATTGATAGAGTTCGCGTGACAACTGGTTATGGCAGTTGGTGCACCAGAGTCCCTTGCCATGTTTGCCATTCCCGATCTGGGAAACGTTCTCCTGTAGCCATTTGCCGATCGCGGTCAGATGCTCTGGAGTCTCGACGCCGTCCTTGTCCTTGTTTGGATTGGAATGCACGTCGCGTCCAGCGAAGCAACCGCCAGCGGTGTCGCGATTGTCCGCGTTAGCATAGGTGTTGCGCCCATCCGGAGTGATAGGGTAGCCGTCCATCGAGCCGTCCTGGCGATGCGATGGATGACAGCCGGCACAGGCATCGGTTCGGCCATGCGAGTCCGGCAACGGCCGATTGACGAGATGCGCGTGATGCAAGGCCTGACTCAACGGCGGGATCGGAATATCGGTCGGGATCGGCTGGCCCGTCATGGATTCGATGACGCCCTTGGACCGCAATACCCCGATGACGTTGTCGGCGTGGCATTTCTGACACAGCACGGGATCGCGCCCGAGCCGGTTGGCCGTCGCGCGACTCTCCGGCCGATAGTGCTTCAAGAACTGAGTGCCATGCTTAGCATCATGGATCTGTAGGATGGAAACCGAAGTAGCCTTTAGATTGGCGATGTAATCGGTCGCCCCCAGGCTCTTCCAGAACGACTTTTCTTCCTTGTAGAGCTGATAGGCCTCGCCGTTCGCGTTCTGATTCGAGTGGCAGTTGGAGCAGTTCGGCACGTCGATCGGATTGGTGCCAGTGAAATAGGTCGGTCGCCCGGTCACCTTGTCTATTACCGGCCGTCCGGTGTCGGCGTCCACCAGCGCCACCCAGGCTTCCTGGTAAGGACGGATCTCACTCTCGACGATGGTCAACGGGCTGCGCCGCATGGTGCTGTCATTGAATGGCGTCAATGGCAGACCGAGCGCGTCCCAGATACCCGGATTAGTCAGCATGATCGGTACATTGTCCAACACCGGAGACTTGGTATAGACGATGGTCCCGGTCTCTCCGGTATAGTGTAGATGGCCACCATGCAGCGGGCTGGGCACCGCGCCGCCGGCTGGACCGTTGTCGCGCGGGATCGGAATCTCGATACCGACGCGTTTCTTCTCGGCATCGAGACTGGTGTGTTTCGGGTTGCTGCCTTCCAGATCCTTATACACATACAAGTGGGTGAAGTAGGCGTTGCCAACATTCTCATTGTCGGTGTATTTACCGTCACCGTTCACGTCATAGGGTACGCCCCAATAGGCCAGCTTGGAGCCTTCGGAATAGGTATTGTCCATATGGCCGTAGTTCAGCCGCATGCGTCTCTTGCCGTCCAGCACCACGGTCGAGTCGTTGGGATCGGCGCCCAGCAGGCGCGGCTTGCCGTCGACCGTCAGCGCAGTCTTGACCACCTGGCTCTGCACCGAGTTATAGGGTGGCAATATGCAGCAATAGGTGAAATCGAAACCGGTGCAGTGCATGCCCAACTCATAGTTGATCGTGATGTTGTATTCATGCAATGGCTTCACCTCGGCCATGGCGCCGCCGGCATGCAGCAGCGCCAGTCCGAGGAAGAAGGTACACAGGGGTTTGCGTGTCGTTTGTTCTCTCATCTCTCTGGACTCCAACATACCGCGATTACAGATCACGCCGGAAGACCTGGGCGCGTGAGTTTTCGGCTTCGTCCCAACCCGGCCAGTGGGCTCTCTTGGTCTTGCGAATATTCACCAGGATGGTGTTGTAGACGAAGGCGCCAGCCGGACTCGGCTCATCGGCGGTCAGCACATTGGGGTTGCCAGCCCGATCGATCTGATCACTATCCATATCCAGCCAGGCGCCCTCGTAGATGATCACCACGCCAGGCATCACGCGTTCGGAGGTACGCACCGGCACGACCACCATGCCGCGATCATTCCAGACCTCCACGGTATCGCCATCGGTGATGCCCAACTGACGGGCATCGACGGGATTCAGCGTGATGTCCTGGTCGTAGGTCTCGCGCAGCCATTTGCTGTTGTTGAAGATAGAATGGGTACGCTGGCGCGGGTGCGGGGTGATCAGGTGGTAGGGGTAACGCTTGCGCAACGGGGAATTCAGCGACTCGGTCGGTGCTATCCACTTCGGGATCGACGGGATGGGGTAGCCATATTTGGTCTTGGTCCAATCGTCGATCTTGGCCAACTCGGTACACAGAATCTCGATCTTGCCGGACGGCGTCGGAAACGGCTCGCCCTTTTCGACCTGATCCTGAAAAGCGACATGCGGGCGGTCGAGCTTGACTTTGTAGACGCCATGACTCTTGAACTCGTCCCAGG
>Ga0256841_1002100_pt1 | contig 16225 bp, 10 predicted proteins | sample 356308metaG_FD_185971 | JGI IMG/M metagenome (GOLD analysis project Ga0256841, IMG submission 185971) | Hydrothermal vent microbial communities from Mid Atlantic Ridge, Atlantic Ocean - 356-308 | ecosystem: Environmental > Aquatic > Marine > Hydrothermal vents | place: Atlantic Ocean: Mid... | reverse complement strand
GCCAAGCTGCAGCGTCGCCTCGATGTCAGCGATTTCGCCACCCCGATCACCTTCATTGACACCGTCCAGGATGGCTCCAACATCAAGATGAAAATCACCGCCAACGGTGAATTCGACCACCTGGCCTATCAGACCGACAAGGTCTACACCATCGAAGTGGCCCCGATCACCAAGGAAGAAGAGGAAAAACGCAAGAAGGACAAGTTTGGCTACACCGGCGAGCGCCTGTCGCTGAACTTCCAGGACATCGAGGTGCGTTCGGTGCTGCAACTGCTGGCCGACTTCACCGGCCTCAACTTGGTGGTTTCCGACTCGGTCGAGGGCAACCTGACCCTGCGCCTGAAGAATGTCCCCTGGGATCAGGCCATGGACATCATCCTCAAGACCAAGGGACTGGCCCAGCGCCGTGCCGGCAATGTCATCCTCGTCGCACCCACCGATGAAATCGCCGCTCGGGAGAAGCTCGAACTGGAGGCCCGCAAGCAGGTCGAGGAGCTGGAGCAGTTGCGTACCGAATTCATCAAGGTCAACTACGCCAAAGCCAAGGACATCGCCGAACTGCTCAACCAGGAGGAGAATTCCATTCTGTCTCCGCGCGGCTCGGTCAGTGTTGACGAGCGCACCAACACCCTGTTGGTCAAGGATACCAGCGCCAGCCTGAGCAATGTCCGTCAGCTGCTGGCCGAGCTGGACATTCCGATCCGCCAGGTGCTGATCGAGTCCCGAGTGGTCATTGCCAATGACGACTTCAGCAAGGAACTGGGTGTGCGTTTTGGCGTTACCAATGACAGCACCGCCATCGGCGGAACCAGCAATGCCGCAGTAACCACCGGTTCGCTCGGCTTCGGTTCCCAGGCCACGAACATCGGTGCCGGCAACCCGTCCAACCTGAATGTGAACATGCCGGTTCAGAACCCTACCGGTTCCATCGCGCTGGCACTGGCCAAGCTGCCGCTCGGCACACTGCTCGAACTGGAACTCTCGGCCGCACAGACCGAAGGCCGGGGTGAAGTGGTATCCAGCCCGCGCGTGATCACCGCCGACTCCCACAAGGCCCTGATCGAACAGGGCGTGGAGATCCCCTATCTGGAACTGAAGGATGGCGATGCCACCCTCAAATTCCGCAAGGCGGTACTGTCGCTGGAAGCCACCCCGCAGATCACCCCCGATGATCGCATCATCATGGACCTCGAAGTGCGCAAGGATTCCCGGGGCGAGGATGTGTCCTTCGGTGAAGGTCTGTTCGCGCCGACCATCGATACCCGCAAGGTCGAGTCACAACTGCTGATCGACAACGGCCAGACGGTCGTACTCGGCGGCATCTACGAGACGGTACAGAGCAAGCAGGTCCGCCGGGTACCCTTCTTCAGCGATCTTCCGCTGATCGGGGGGCTGTTCAAGACCACCGTGGCCCGCGACGACCGTTCCGAACTGCTGATCTTCATCACGCCAAAGATCCTGCAGGGGACGAACCTCGAAGTTCGGTAATCCCGGCTCACGGTACAAGACCCCGCCTGCCTCACGGTTGCGCGGGGTTTTTCATGTCCGCAAGGGCGGCCACTCCCGTTCACTCGGCCATCAAACCGCGTTAGAATCCGTCGCTGGCAGGCAGCACGAAACCCATGAGCGCCCAGAACATCATCCTCATCGGCCCCATGGGCTCCGGCAAATCCACCATCGGCCAGCTGCTGGCCCAGCGCCTGGGCCGTGAGTTCCGAGACAGCGACCATTACATCGAGGAACGCACCGGTGTCGACATCCCGCGCATCTTCGACATCGAGGGCGAAGACGGTTTTCGTCTGCGCGAGACCCGCGCGCTGCAGGACCTGACCCGCCTCGGCAACCTGGTACTGGCCACCGGAGGCGGGTCGGTATTGCGCGAGGAAAACCGCCAGCTGCTCCGTAACAGCGGCTTCATCATCTTCCTCGACACCTCGGTGGACCAGCAGATGGAACGCCTGCGCCATGACAAGAAGCGGCCATTGCTGCAAACACCCAACCCACGCGAACGGCTGGAAAAACTGCTCGAAGAACGCCGGCCGATCTACCTCGAACTGGCCGACCTGCACCTGCGCACCGACCGCAAGTACGCGCGCAAGGTGGCGGCCGAAATCATCCCGTTGTTACCCGAACCCCTGAGAACACATGCCTGAAGACATCCAGACCCTGACCGTCGATCTGGGCGAGCGCAGTTACCCCATCCACATCGGACGCGGCCTGCTCGACCGGCCCGACCTGCTGAACGACGCCATCGCAGGCAGCAGCGCCGTCATCGTCAGCAACACCACCGTGGCACCCCTCTACCTGGAGCGGGTCCGTGATTCACTGCGGCAGACGGGGCTGCGCCATGACAGCGTGATCCTCGCGGACGGAGAGGAATACAAGACCCTGTCCGCAGTCCAATCCATCATCGATGTCCTCATCGAGCGCCGTCACGACCGCAAGACCACGCTGATCGCACTCGGTGGCGGCGTTGTCGGGGACATCACCGGTTTCGCCGCCGCCATCTACCAGCGCGGCGTGCCCTTCATCCAGATCCCGACCACCTTGTTGTCTCAGGTGGACTCCTCGGTGGGCGGCAAAACCGGCGTCAACCACCCTTCCGGAAAGAACATGATCGGCGCCTTCCATCAACCGCGCTGCGTCATTGCCGACACCGACAGCCTCGATACGCTTCCTGACCGCGAATTGTCGGCGGGCATGGCCGAGGTCATCAAATACGGCCTGATCCACGACGCCGGATTCTTCGGCTGGCTGGAGCAGAACATCGAGGGCCTGATGGCCCGCGACAAAGGGCTGCTGGCCGAGGCCATCCGCACCTCCTGTCAAACCAAGGCCGATATCGTGGCCGCCGACGAACGCGAAGCCGGAATGCGCGCCATCCTCAACCTGGGCCATACCTTCGGTCATGCCATCGAGTCCGCAATGGGCTATGGCCACTGGCTGCACGGTGAAGCCGTCGCCGCGGGCATGGTCATGGCGGCCGACCTGTCACAGCGCCAGGGCTGGGTGGATGGCACGGTCAAGGCGCGCAGCATCGAACTGCTGCACCGTGCCGGACTGCCCACCGCCGCACCCGAGGAGATGACGCCCGAGCAATTCCTCGACATCATGGCCATCGACAAGAAGGTGGACGCCGGCGTCATCAAGCTGGTCCTGCTCAAGGCCCTGGGCCAGGCGTTCGTCAGTGCCGACTATGACCCACAGCTGTTGCAAAGAACCCTGGAGCACAGCGCCGACCACGCATGACGGAACAGCCCGACTGGAAACGGCTGCTGATGCTGCCCAGTATCGCCGGCGGGGATCACGACAGTTGGGTACGCACTGGCCGCTGATGCGGGATCACCCGCTGCTGGCTGCATTCGGCAACCCGGCCCCCTTCTATCACAACGGACTGCACGGCATAGAATGGCTGCAGCGGCATCCCGCCTGAGAACCTGACCCGCTTCTGCAGCAAACATGGGCTTTGCCGGCCCTCGGCGGTCATCAGCACCCGCGTAAACGGGCAAAAGGTTTGGCGCCTGATCATCGGAAACTTCCCCGACCGCCATTCGGCGCAAGAGGCAACGCGCCGCCTTCCCGACCGCCTGCGGGCCCTGAAACCCTGGCCCAAAGGCTACGACAGCCTGAAAACCACCGCTGCCAGCCCCTGAAAGACCCCCTCAGGCTGCGCCCCTCCAGGCCAGGCAGCATTGAACACAACCGTGTGCAGCGCGTATAATGACCGGCCTTTTGCCCGCCGGGCGGGCCCTGCCGCGGCCTGTTCCGGCGCTTCCAGTCATTGAACCGGTTATCAGTTATGAGCAAGCAGCCCCCCGTTTCCGGCCTCTACCGCCCCAGTTTCGAGAAAGACAGTTGTGGATTCGGTCTGATCGCCCACCTCGACAACGAACCCAGCCACTGGCTCATCGAAACCTCGATCTCCGCGCTTGCCCGACTCACCCACCGAGGCGCCATCGCTGCCGACGGAAAGACCGGTGACGGCTGCGGCCTGCTGCTGCAGAAACCTGACTCCTTCCTGCGCGCGCGCGCCCGTGAACTGGGCATCGAGCTGGCCGAACGCTACGCGGTGGCGATGGTGTTCATGCGCCCGGACCCGTCCGTCATCGCCGACGAGCAGCACCTGTTCGAGGAACAGGTCGCCGCCCAGGGCCTGCAACTGGCCGGCTGGCGCGAAGTACCGACCGATCCCTCCGCCTGTGGCGAAGAGGCCCTGCAGACCCTGCCCGCCATCTGGCAGGCCTTCATCAACGCCCCTGAAGGCAGCGACCGCGCCAACTTCGAGCGGTCGCTGTTCATCGCCCGGCGCATGATCGAAAAACAGCACGACGAAGACGACCCGTTCTTCTACATTCCCAGCATGTCTTCCCAGGTACTGTCCTACAAGGGCCTGGTGATGCCAGCCAACCTGCCGGTGTTCTATCCGGACCTCAACGACAGCGGCATGGAAAGCGCCATCTGCGTGTTCCATCAGCGCTTCTCGACCAACACCTGGCCGCAGTGGAAACTGGCCCAGCCCTTCCGCTACCTCGCCCACAACGGCGAAATCAACACCATCCAGGGCAACCGCAACTGGGCCAATGCCCGTGCCAGCAAGCTGCAATCAGACCTGATTCCCGACATGGAAGCGGTCAAACCGCTGGTCAACATGTCCGGATCCGACTCCAGCTCGCTGGACAACATGCTCGATGTGCTGCTCTCCGGCGGACTCGATGTGTTCCACGCCATGCGTCTGCTGGTTCCGCCGGCCTGGCAGAATGTGGACCACATGGATTCGGCGCTGAAGGCCTTCTACGAATTCAACTCCATGCACATGGAACCCTGGGATGGCCCTGCCGGCATCGTGCTCACCGACGGCCGCCATGCCTGCTGCGTGACCGACCGCAACGGCCTGCGCCCGGCACGCTGGGTCGTCACCAAGGACCGCCACATCACGCTGGCCTCCGAGGTCGGCGTCTGGGACTATGACCCGGAGCAGGTGCAGGCCAAGGGGCGGCTCAAGCCGGGGCAAATGATCGCGGTCGACACCGAAACCAGCCGATTGTTGCTGTCCGAGGACATCGACGAGATGCTCTCCAGCCGGCAACCCTACGAACAATGGCTGCAACAGGGCCTCAAGCACCTGACCGCCAGCCGCGATCATGCGCCCCTGTCCGAGGAGTCGATGGACGAGGCCACCCTCAACCGCTACGAGAAACTGTTCCAGGTCAGCTTCGAGGAACGCGATCAGGTATTGCGCGTGCTCGCCAGCGACGGTCAGGAAGCCACCGGATCGATGGGCGATGACACCCCGCTGCCGGTGCTCTCGCACACGATCCGTTCACTCTACGACAACTTCCGCCAGTCCTTCGCCCAGGTCACCAATCCGCCCATCGACCCGCTGCGCGAAAAGATCGTGATGTCACTGGAAACCTGCTTCGGTCGTGAACACAACCTGTTCCGAGAAGGCCCGGAGCATGCCGAACGGCTGGTGGTCAACTCGCCGATTCTCTCCGATCACAAGTTCCAGGCCCTGCTCGACCACCCGGATCAGGAGCGCTACGGCCATGAGCGCATCCGCATGGCCTATGACCCGGACAAAACGAACCTGCGCGAAGCCATCGTCGCCATCGCCGACCAGGCCGAACAGGCGGTCCGCGACGGCAAGGTGGTACTGGTGCTCAGCGACCACGGCACCGAACGCCACGAACTGCCGGTGCATGCCGCGCTGGCCACCGGCGCGGTACACCACCGCCTGAGCCGCACCGGTCTGCGCTGCGACGCCAACATCGTCGTCCACACCGGCACCGTGCGCGACTCGCACCATGCCGCGGTGCTGATCGGCTACGGCGCCACCGCCATCCACCCCTACCTGGCCTATGCCAGCCTGCTGGACATGGTCTGCTCCGGCGAGATCCGCGACATGGAGTTCTCGCGCATCGGCGCCAATTACCGCAAGGGCATCAACAAGGGGCTTTACAAGATCATCTCCAAAATGGGCATCTCGACCATCGCCAGCTACCGCGGCTCGCAACTGTTCGAGATCGTCGGCCTGCACCGCGATGTGGTGGACCTGTGCTTCACCGGCACCACCTGCCGCATCGACGGCATGAGCTTCGAGGACATCGAGGCCGACACCCGCGCCATCAACACGCTGGCCTGGAACCCGCGCAAGACCATCGCCCAGGGCGGACTGCTCAAATATGTCCACGGCGGCGAATACCACGCCTACAACCCGGATGTGGTGCAGACCCTGCAGAAGGCCGTCACCACCGGCGACTACGACGACTGGAAGCGCCATGCCGAGCTGGTCAACAACCGCCCGCCGGTGGCGCTGCGCGACCTGCTGCGCCTCAAGCCCGCCGCCGAGCCGATTGCGGTGGACGAGGTGGAGCCGCTGGAAGACATCCTGATGCGTTTCGACTCCGCCGGCATGTCCCTCGGCGCACTGTCGCCCGAAGCCCACGAAACCCTGGCCCGTGCCATGAACCAGCTCGGCGGCCGCTCCAATTCCGGCGAGGGCGGCGAGGACAAGTCCCGTTACGGCACAGACCGCATGTCCAAGATCAAGCAGATCGCCTCCGGACGCTTCGGCGTCACGCCCCACTATCTGGTCAATGCCGAGGTATTGCAGATCAAGATCGCCCAGGGCGCCAAGCCCGGCGAGGGCGGCCAGCTGCCGGGCAAGAAGGTCAACAAGCTGATCGCCACGCTGCGCCATTCCCGTCCCGGGGTGACCCTGATCTCGCCGCCGCCGCACCATGACATCTACTCGATCGAGGACCTGGCACAGCTGATCTTCGACCTCAAGCAGGTCAACCCACAGGCGCTGATCTCGGTCAAGCTGGTGGCCGAGGCCGGCGTCGGCACCATCGCCGCCGGCGTGGCCAAGGCCTACGCCGATCTGATCACCATCGCCGGTTACGACGGCGGCACCGGCGCCAGCCCGCTGACCTCGGTCAAGTACGCGGGCTCCCCCTGGGAAATGGGCCTTACCGAAACCCACCAGGTGCTGCGCGCCAACAACCTGCGCGACAAGGTACGGGTGCAGACCGACGGCGGTCTGAAGACCGGTCTCGATGTGGTCAAGGCCGCCATGCTCGGCGCCGAGAGCTTCGGCTTCGGCACCGGCCCGATGGTCGCCATGGGCTGCAAGTACCTGCGCATCTGCCACCTCAACAACTGCGCCACCGGCGTCGCCACCCAGAACTCGGTGCTGCGCGAGATGCATTTCGACGGCAATGTGGAAAAGGTCAAGAACTACTTCCGCTTCATCGCTCGTGATGTACGCGAGATCCTCGCCAGCCTCGGTGTCCGCCGGCTGGCCGATGTCATCGGCCGTACCGACCTGCTGGAAGTGCTCGAGGGCGACAGCGACAAGACGCGCAAGCTCGACCTGTCTCCGCTGCTCTCCGACGGCGGACTGTCCAGAGACCTGCCGCAATACTGCATCGAGCCGCACAACCAGCCCTTCGACAAGGGCGAACTGGCCGAGCAGATGGTGCGCGACTGCCGCCAGGCCATCGACAGCCGCGAAGGCGGCGAATTCAGCTACCGGCTGAAGAACACCGACCGTTCCATCGGCGCGCGGCTGTCCGGCGAAATCGCCCGCGCCCACGGCGACGAAGGCATGGGCGACAACCCGATCGTGCTGCGCCTGACCGGCACCGCCGGCCAGAGCCTCGGCGTGTGGAACGCCAAGGGGCTGCACATGTACCTGAGCGGCGACGCCAACGACTATGTCTGCAAGGGCATGGCCGGCGGCAAGGTCGTCATCGCGCCGCCCGAGGGCAGCAGCTTCAAGACCCAGGAATCCACCATCGTCGGCAACACCTGCCTGTACGGCGCCACCGGCGGCGAACTCTATGCCGCGGGACTGGCGGGCGAACGCTTCGGCGTGCGCAATTCCGGCGCCACCGCGGTGGTCGAGGGCATTGGCGACCACGGTTGCGAGTACATGACCGGCGGCATCATCGCCGTGCTCGGCGCCACCGGTGTCAACTTCGGTGCCGGCATGACCGGCGGGATCGCCTATGTACTGGATCTGGAGAAGGATTTCGTCGACCGCATCAACCACGAACTGATCGACATCCACCGCATCTCATCAGAGAGCATGGAGATCTACCGCACCCACCTCAGGGGACTGATCGAAAAGCATGTGGAAGAGACCGGCAGCGAATGGGGACAGTACATCCTCGACAACTTCCTGCACTACCTGCGCAAGTTCTGGATGGTCAAGCCCAAGGCCGACGATGTGAACTCCCTGCTGGAGACGCTCAAGCAAGAAGCCGCCTGATGCGTCTCCGCCTCGCCTGAACCGGGTCGAAGAGCCGTGGCGCGGATCCCCCGCAGCTTCATCGACGACCTGCTCAACCGCGTGGACATCGTGGAGATCATCGACGCCCGCGTGCCACTGAAGAAGAAGGGCCGCGAATACTGGGCCTGCTGCCCCTTCCACGGCGAGAAGACCCCTTCCTTCTCGGTCAGCCCGAGCAAGCAGTTCTACCACTGCTTCGGCTGCCAGCAGCACGGCAATGCCATCGGTTTCCTGATGGACTACGACCACCTCGACTTCGTCGAAGCCATCGAGACCCTCGCCCAGCACATCGGCGTCGAGGTGCCCTACGAACAAGGCGGCACACCGCGGCGTGCCGAACAGGACGCCAGCGAACCCCTGTACCAGGCATTGCAGGCCAGCAGTGATTACTACCAGCAGCAACTGCGCGCCCAGCCCCAGGCCATCGACTACCTGAAGCAACGCGGCATCTCCGGCACGACTGCCCAGACCTACGGCATCGGCTATGCCCCACCCGGCTGGGACAACCTGCCCGGCGACCGCAGCGCCCTGCTCGCCGCCGGCATGCTGATCCGGAACGACCAGGGCCGGGTCTACGACCGCTTCCGCAACCGGCTGATGTTCCCTATCCGCGACCGCCGCGGCCGCGTGATCGCCTTCGGCGGCCGCGTGATTGACCCGGAAGACAGTCCCAAGTACCTCAACTCGCCGGAAACGGCCGTATTCCACAAGGGCGAGGAGATCTACGGCCTGTGGGAACTGAAGCAGGCCAACACCCGGATCGAACGGATCTTCGTCACCGAAGGCTACATGGATGTGGTGGCCCTGGCCGAACAGGGCGTCACCACCGCCGTCGCCACCCTCGGCACCGCGATCAACGGCGGTCAGGTGGAAAAGCTGTTCCGCCTGTGCCGACAGCTGGTGTTCTGCTTCGATGCCGACGCCGCCGGCCGCAAGGCCGCCTGGCGCGCGCTGGAAGCCAGCCTTCCAAACCTGCGTGAAGGCAGGATTGCCCGGTTTCTGTTCCTGCCAGAGGGTCAGGATCCGGACAGCTATATCCGCGAGCACGGACGCGAGGCCTTTCTGGAGCAGGCCGCAATCGCCGACAGCCTGACCCAGTTCCTGATCGACGAACTGCTGTCCCGCTGCGATGGCGCCACCCCAGAAGGGCGTGCACGCTTCCTTGACCTGCTGCGTCCCTACTATGGCCAGATCCCCCTCGACAGCCTCAAGCACCAGGTACTGCAGGAGCTTGAAAAACGCCTCGGCATCGAACTCGATACCCGCCTGTTCCAGGTCATCGGTGGCGCGCCACACACCGCGCCCGCGCGGACCCGTGTGCCGGAACAGCACTGGACACCGACCCGCCTCGCCATCAACCTGCTGCTGCAGAAACCCGCCCTGGCAGGTCGCGCCGGCAACCTCGACGACCTGCTCGACAGCGGCATTCCCGGCGTGGAACTTCTGCTGCAGCTGCTGGATCGAATCCACGAGGAACCGGACATCACCCCGCAAAACCTGCTGGCGCGTTTCGAAGGGCACCCCAACGAAACACACCTGTACCGCATCGCCGCGATGACACCGGCCATGCAGGACGAGGACAGCGACATCCCGCGCATGTTCGACGATGCCCTGCAACAACTGCGGCAGCAGCAATCACGCGCCCGTCTGCAGGCGCTGCAACGCCGCCTGCAGCAAGGCCACCGACTGGAAGAACACGAAATGCAGGAATACCTGCAGCTGCTTTCCGAACGGGGCCGTGCCCGGATGACAGATCCCGGTGCGTGACGGTGTGGCCAAAAGTCAATCCCTTTGGAAACTTCAGCGAAACCTTATATACTGCGCAGTTCACTTTTAACCCGTTCTTTGTCTGTTGAGGCAGTATGGATAAAAATCAGAAATCCAGTTTGAAAGAATTGATCGCCAAGGGTAAGGAACAGGGTTTCCTGACCTATGCCGAGGTCAACGATCACCTCCCCGACGGCATCGTCGATCCGGAGCAGATCGAAGACATCATCCGCATGATCAACGACATGGGCATCAAGGTCCATGAAGCCCCGCCTGCGGAAGATGTGGACAGCCTGCTCGGCGACTCCGTACCGGCCGAACCGGACGAGGACGCGGTCGAAGAGGCCGCCGCCGCGCTGGCCTCGCTGGACAGCGAGTTCGGCCGCACCACCGACCCGGTGCGCATGTACATGCGCGAAATGGGCACCGTCGAGCTGCTGACCCGCGAAGGCGAGATCAAGATCGCCCGCCGCATCGAGGAAGGCCTGGGCCAGGCCATGGCCGCCCTCGCCCGCTACCCCAGCACCATCCGCATGATCCTCGACCGCTACCAGGAAGTGCGCGACGAGAAGACCAAGCTCACCGACCTCATCGTCGGCTATGTGGATCCCAACGAGGACCCCAACGCCATCCCCGTGCCCGCCGCCCAGCAGAGCAGCGATGACGACGACGAAGTCGAGCCCGACACCGGCCTCGACCCCGAGGAGGCCGAAAAGCGCTTCAGCGCCATCGAAAAGGCCTTTGCCAAGGTCATGAAGGCCCTGGAAAAAGGCAACGCCAAAACCGCAGAGAAACAGATCGACGCCACCGTCAAGCTACTGATGGAAATCAAGCTGCTGCCCTCCTTCGTCGAAGAACTGGGCGCCAACCTGAAGGACGTCATCAACCGCATCCGCTCTAATGAACATGCCATTCTCGGCCTCTGCGTCAACGAGGCGAAGATGCCGCGCAAGGAATTCATTGCCCGCTTCAAGAGCAACGAAACCAACCTCGACTGGATCGACGAAATGATCGCCGCCGGCGAGCCCTGGTCCGAGCGCCTCGAAGCCGTGCGCGAGGAAGTCCAGCGCCATCAGCGGCGCCTTGCCACCATCGAGAAACACTCCCTGATGAGCATCGCCGAGATCAAGGAGATCAACCGCAAGATGTCCATCGGCGAAGCCAAGGCCCGCCGCGCCAAGAAGGAAATGATCGAAGCCAACCTGCGCCTGGTCATCTCCATCGCCAAGAAATACACCAACCGCGGCCTGCAGTTCCTCGACCTGATCCAGGAAGGCAACATCGGCCTGATGAAGGCCGTGGACAAGTTCGAATACCGCCGCGGCTACAAGTTCTCGACCTACGCCACCTGGTGGATCCGCCAGGCCATCACCCGCTCCATCGCGGACCAGGCCCGCACCATCCGCATCCCGGTGCACATGATCGAGACCATCAACAAGCTCAACCGCATCTCCCGCCAGATGCTGCAGGAGTTGGGCCGTGAACCGACCCCGGAAGAACTGGCCGAACGCATGGACATGCCCGAGGACAAGGTGCGCAAGGTGCTGAAGATCTCCAAGGAACCCATCTCCATGGAAACCCCCATCGGCGACGACGAAGATTCGCACCTGGGCGATTTCATCGAAGACACCAATGTCATGCTGCCGGCGGAAACCGCCGCCCGCGCCGGGCTCTCCGAATCCACCCGCGAGATTCTCGCCAGCCTGACCCCGCGCGAAGCCAAGGTACTGCGCATGCGCTTCGGCATCGACATGAACACCGACCACACCCTCGAGGAAGTCGGCAAGCAGTTCGATGTTACCCGCGAGCGCATCCGCCAGATCGAAGCCAAGGCCCTGCGCAAGCTGCGCCACCCCAGCCGCTCCGAACAGCTGCGCAGCTTCATCGACGCCGACTGAACGGATACAATGCCGGCCAGGACGGCCGGGCCGGTCCGGATCACCAGGGAAGGTTCAGTTTTTGTCTTCAGGGCCTATAGCTCAGTGGGTTAGAGCAGGGTGAGCCGGGACCGACCTGCCAGTGGCAGGTCGCAGCCCAGGGCGAACGCCCGGCCAGGACGGCCGGGCTGGTCTGGATCACCAGGGAAGGTTCAGTTTTTGTCTTCAGGGCCTATAGCTCAGTTGGTTAGAGCAGGGGACTCATAATCCCTTGGTCCCAGGTTCGAGTCCTGGTGGGCCCACCACTATTCACAGCTGTCTGGTAGTACCAGGAAGCCTATCCGCGGTCAGCAAATAGCTTCTCCATTGGAGAAAACCTTCATTTTCCGTGCTTCTTTCTCCAAGATTTACATCCACTATTATTATACCCGGAGCCACCCGGCAGACATTCGCAGGCTTCTCCATCCTTATCCCCATCCAACCGTTGCCATCCTTTCTTGTGGGCTTTGTAATACTTTTGAGCTTCTTGCTGTGTCTTGAACGTTTTACATGTCCTGGTCGCCGCAGAAGCGGAGCTCAAAACCAGCACATGTGCAATAACAGCGGCTCCTATGAGTGTTTTCATATGCGGTATTCCTTGGTCATTAAACCCTCCGCAAAGTATCACACAATCCCTCACCGCTTCAAAAACCCCCTCGCCTGCAGGAATGCGAGCATGTGCTCACGCTTCTTGCCCTGCACGGCTTTTGCGGTCTGCCCGGACCAGTCACTCTGTTTGGGGGCGCTGCTGCGCCCTGCGTAGTAGTCACGCATCTGCCGGTCGTAGGCATCGACATCGGCAGGCACACGGGTGCTGTCGTAGCGGTCCTGATGAAGGACGGCATCCACCGGCAGGCGGGGTTTGGTGTCGTTGCGCGCGGCGGGCCAGCCGAGGCAAAGACCGAAGGCGGGATAGACGAATTCAGGCAGTTGCAGGCAGTCGGCGACGGTGTGCGGGGCGTTGCGGATGCCGCCGATGAACACACCGCCCAGGCCTTCCGATTCAGCCGCCAGCATCAGATTCTGCGCCATCAGGGCGGCGTCGATGGTGGCCGCCATGAAGTGTTCGGTCCAGCCTTCCAGCGGACCGGCTCCGGTCTTTTCGCAGCAGTAGGCAATCCGCTTCATGTCGGCGCAGATGACGAGGAACTCGGGGGCCTCGCGCACCCAGCGTTGGCCGCCGGCGGCTTCGGCGATGATGCGCCGGTGTTCGGGGTCGCTGACGCGCAACAGGCTGTAGGCCTGGATGAAGCTGGAGGACGACGCGGCCTGCCCGCAGGCGATCAGCTGATGCAACAGGGTTTCGTCGATGGGCCGGTTTTCGAAGTCGCGCACCGAGCTGTGTCGAAGCATCAGGGCCTGGGTGTCATTCATCGCGGGGATTCTCCTTCAGCCTGGGGCCGTAGAGGGCACGGCGTTCGCACTCATACACATTGAAATCGATGGCCCGCGCCTGCTCCAGACAGGCACCCCAGCGCTGCGGGGGCAAGCGGTAGCAGTCGAGGCGTTGCCCTTGGGGCGTGATCGTCTGTTGCGGCGCCGAGGTACAGCCGCCGATCAGCAGCAAAAACAGCGCCAGGACGGGCTTCACCCGCCCCTCTTCGGACCCAGCAGCTCGATGGCATAGCCGTCGGGATCCTCGACGAAGGCAATGATCGTGCTGCCGGCGTTCATCGGCCCCGGCTCGCGGGTGATCTTGCCGCCTCGCTGGCGGATGCGTTCGGCGGCGGCATGGACATCGTCCACTTCGATGGCGATATGGCCAAAGCCGTCACCCAGGTCATAGTGATCCACGCCCCAGTTCCAGGTCAGTTCGAGCACCGCCTGCTCGGATTCCGCGCCATAGCCGACGAAGGCGAGCGTGAACTTGCCTTCGGGGTAGTCCTTGCGCCGCAACAGCGTCATACCCAGCACCTCGGTGTAGAAGGCGATAGAGCGGTCGAGATCGCCGACCCGCAGCATGGTATGGAGGATTCTCATGGCTGTTCTCCCGGTTCGGTTGCGCCCGTTTCTGGGCCGGTTGCCGAAGGCGAGGCATCCGCGGACTCCGGGCTGTCACTGGCGACGGATTTCGATCCCACGACAGTGTCCTCCGCGGGCGGGACTGCCTGTTGCTCCGCTTCGGCTTCGGCCTCCGTCTGTTTCGGGTCAGGCCAGCGCGCCGGTGGCGGCTTGAGGTCGGGGAAGTTCTGCGACCACAGCATGTTGGTGAAGCGGTTCTCCGGGTCGGCCAGCTGCTTGAGCTGCTGGAATTCGGCCCAGCGCGGATAGGCCTGGCGGAACTGTTCCACCGAATGCTGTATCTGGAACGGCAGGTAGTAGCTGCCGCCCGCCTCGATGGCCGCGCGCACCAGCTCCTGCGACCAGCGGTGCACCTTGTCCAGCGAGGCTTCGTCCCGACCCTGCTGGTAGATGACGATCAGCGAGAAAACATCGGTTTTGGCCCAGGCCAGCAGGCTTTCGGAGTCCTTGCGGCTGAAGCGGATGGTGACACTGAGTATTGGCACCTTGTGGCGCATGAACACATCGCGCATCTTGAGCACGAAGATCTCGAACTTGTCCACCGGGATGAAGTATTCGCGCATCGCCAGCGTCTTGTCGATGCTGGTGGCAAAGCCTTTCGACATCAGGTCGGCGCTGGTTTCGTAGTTGCGCCAGACCACCTGAGGTTCGTCATAGAGCCAGGGATCCACCACCAGACGGCGTAACAGCTTGAGCAGGTCCGAGGTGCTCAGCCAGTCCACCAGCGGCCGTGACCACCATTGCCGCTCTACCGGTTTTTGCAGCCGGTCGGGTACGGTCAGCGGCTTGTCGGTCTTCTTCCACAGCACATCGAGGATAACCTCGTAATTGGGCGGATAGAGAATGCCCTGGTGCAGGACCACCTGGTCATTGTCCAGCACCTGGGACAGGAATTCGGCCGGAAATTCATAAAACTGCAGCCGCTTGACCTCGCGCTCCAGCTTGATGTTGTCGGTCAGGTCCAGCTCCACCTCGGTGATCACGCCGATGCCGCCATAGCCGCCGATGGCCGCATAGAACAGCGCCGGATTGGTCTCGCGCGAGGCTTCGTACACCTTGCCGTCGGCGAGGATGATGCGGATCGAGCGCACGGTACCGATGATCGGCCCTTCCTCGTTAAAACGGCCATGGGCATTGACGCTGAGGGAGCCGCCCACGGTGAAATTATTGAAGTCCTGCATCACCCGGATCGACAGATCATGGGGGTCGATGTACTCCTGGATCTGCCGCCAGGTCGCACCGCTCTGCACGCGGATGCGCTTGTTGTCGGTATCCAGCTCGAGGATGCGGTTGAAGGAACGCATGTCGAAATGCAGGCTGGCGGGATAGGCGGTCTGACCGCCCATGCTGTAGCGGCCGCCGCCGATGGAGATCGGCCCGTCGGTGGAGCGGATGGCGTCGATGATGTCCTGCTCGCTGTGCGGCCGCACCACCTTGCCGACGCGAATGGGGTTGAGGGTGGTGATGTCGTTGACGACCATCGGGTCGTCCTCGCGTTCCTCGACCTGGAACGACTGGAAATAGAAATAGAGCGCGATACCGCCAAGAATCAGCGCAACGGTCAGCAACAGCTTGAACAGGACGGTGAGTACTGCCTTGATGATCCCCATTTACTTCATTCTTGTGTCCGCCGCCGCGTTCACGCCGCGAATTGTCATGATGGTGTAACCGTTCCATTGTAGACGAAGTTCGCCGGCAAATTCATCCCGCGTTTTTTGACGGTCATTCCACATCCAGCGGGCGGATCAGCTCGGGGCCTTCGTTGCCTGCGTAATTGACCCGGGAACTCACCGGATACAGATCGAAATCACGCACCCGATCACCGATGCAGGCGGCGGCGCGGGCGGCGTTTTCATCGTGATGATCCATCCACAGCCCGCGCAGCGTATCGTCGATGACCACCGGCATGCGATCATGGATGTCCGCCATTGGCCCTTCAGCCGGTGCGGTGAGCAGCGCGCAGGAGCGCAGCTCATTGCCGTCGGCATCCTGCCACAGCTCCCAGATGCCGGCAAAACAGAACAGCCGCCCACCCAGGTGACAATACCAGGGCTGACGGCGTCCGCCCTCTTTCTTCCACTCATAGAATCCGGTGGCCGGGATCAGGCAGCGCCGGCGCCGGAAGGCATTGCGAAACGAGGGTTTTTCAGCCACCGTTTCACTGCGCGCGTTGAACATGCGGTTGCCGATGGACGGCTCCTTCGCCCAGGCCGGCACCAGCCCC
>Ga0256841_1002099_pt1 | contig 16227 bp, 14 predicted proteins | sample 356308metaG_FD_185971 | JGI IMG/M metagenome (GOLD analysis project Ga0256841, IMG submission 185971) | Hydrothermal vent microbial communities from Mid Atlantic Ridge, Atlantic Ocean - 356-308 | ecosystem: Environmental > Aquatic > Marine > Hydrothermal vents | place: Atlantic Ocean: Mid... | reverse complement strand
ACCCCCATCCCCCCACGCCTCACGGCGTGGGGTACTTCCCCCTCAGAGAGGGGGAAGAAGAGTTGCGGTAGGGTGGGACGATGGTCGTCGACTCGTTCCGATACCTGCCTCGCAGCTTCGTCCCCCTCTACGAGCAACGGACCTACGACTTCGACGCTCCCGTGTGGACGCCCCTCGACCGACCGGTCCGGGAGGCCACCTTTGGCCTCCTCACCTCGGCCGGGGTCTACCTGCGGGACCGCCAGGAGCCCTTCGATCTCGAACGGGAACGGGCGGAACCCACCTGGGGGGACCCCAGCCTCCGGGTGATCCCCGCCGACGCCACCGAATCCGACGTCGACGTCGCCCACCTCCACATCAACACGAAGCCGATCCGCCGTGACCTCGACGTGGCGCTTCCGCTCCGTACCTTCCGACGGCTCGCCGAGGACGGGGTGATCGGGGCGCTGGCGAGCGAGCACTACTCGGTCATGGGCTTCCAGGAGCCGGGACTCGAAGTGTGGGTGAACGAGACCGGGCCGGAGATCGCCGCCCGCTGCCACAACGCCGACATCGACGTCCTGGTCCTCGCCCCCGCCTGACCGGACTGCTGCGTGAACGTGCCCGTGCTGGCACGTGTGATCGAAGCGGCCGGCATCCCCACGGTCACCGTCACGATGATGCCGCTGTTCGCGGAACGTGCGCTCCTCTCCCGCACGGTCGGCGTGCCCTTCCCCTTCGGGCAGGCCTTCGGGCCGGTCGGTGACGACGGCGCCCACCGCACGGTCGCCGAGACGGCGGTGGCGCTGGTCGAGACCGCCACCGGGCCGGGAGCCCGGGTGGATGTCGAGCTCGAATGGCCGGTGGATCTGAAAACCGCCTACCGGGCATGGCAGCCGCCCGAACCCAGCCCCATCGTGAAGACCATGCTCGACGCGCTGAGGGCGGCACGACGGGAAGAGGCGCAGCCGCCCGACTCCTGACCCCGAGCCGCTACCGTCGCCCGGATGAAGATCGGAGTCCAGCTCCCCGAAGTGGAACGCGAGGTCCGCTGGGGTGAGCTCGTCCGCATGGCCCGACTCGCCGAGGAGGTCGGGCTCGACTCGATCTGGGTCGGAGACCACCTCCTCTACGACCTTCCCGGCATCGGACCACGGGGCCCCTGGGAGGCGTGGACGTCGCTCGCCGCCCTCGCCGAGGCCACCGAGCGTGTCGAGTTGGGGCCCCTCGTCGCCGCCACCGCCTTCCACCAGCCTCAGATGCTGGCGAAGATGGCGGCGACCGTCGACGAGATCTCCGGGGGACGCCTCATCCTCGGGCTGGGAGCGGGCTGGAACGAGCGGGAGTTCCGTGCCTTCGGGTTCCCCTACGACCGTCGCGTCGCCCGGTTCGAGGAGGCCTTCACGATCGTCCGCACGCTGCTGAGGGACGGTCGGATCGACTTCCAGGGCGAGTTCTACCGGGCCGACGACTGCGTCCTCTCCCCCCGCGGTCCCCGACTCGCCGGACCGCCGCTGCTCGTCGGATCGACGGGGCGGCGGATGCTGCGGATCACCCTGCCCCACGTCGACGCCTGGAACGTCTGGTGGGCTCGATGCGGAAACCGTCCCCAAGGGTTCGCCGAGGAGTCGCGACGGGTCGACGAGGTGTGCCTCGAGGTGGGGAGGGATCCGACGGAGATCGAACGGACCGTCGCGGTGCTCTGCCAGTTCGAAGGAGGCGGCGGTCGGGTGATGGGGGGACGGGTGCCCGAGGGGATCCAGCCGATCCAGGGATCCCCCGCTCAGATGGCCGAAGCTCTCTCCGCCTTCGGGGAGGCCGGGGCGGACCACCTCCAGCTCGTCCTCGACCCGATCACCGAGGAGACGATCGCCTCCCTCGGCCCGGTCCTCGCCGCCCTCGGCCGCTGAGCCTCACAGCTCGGCCAGGCGTTCGGCGGCGTCCCGAAGGTTCGATGCGACCACGTCGGGCGGCGGGTCGGGGAGGCCCCAGACCACGCCGGGTCGGGCCAGGAAACATCCCTCCACGCCCACCGCCCGGGCCCCGATGATGTCCCAGTCGTGGGCGGCGACGAGCATGGCCCGGTCCACGTCGACGGCGGCGAGGGCGCAGGCGTGCAGATAGGGCTCGGGGGCCGGCTTGAAGCGGGACACGGCATCCACCGAGAACGAGCGTTCGAAGAACCCTGCGAGCCCGGCGTTGCGGAGCTGGTCGGCGACCGCCTCCGATGAGCCGTTGGTCAAGGTGACGAGGCGGTACCCCGCCCCCCGTAGTCGCTCCAACGCCTCCGGAACGTCGGGATGGGCCGGCAGCGAGCGCATCCCCTCGACGATCTCCGCCACCCGGTCGGGAGGCACGTCGATCCCCCGCTTGAGGGCGAGCACCATGAGCGCCTCGGCTCCGATCTGGCCGAAGGGCCGGTAGTTGCCGACGTGGTTGGCGACCAGGGATCCGTGCAGCATCCGGGCGAACCACTCCCCCATCGGGTCCGACGAGCCGAACACCTCGACGAACCCGGGCCGAAGCGCCCTGAGGTCGAGCAGCGTCTCGTTGACGTCGAAGATCAACAGCTCCGGCCTCATCGTTCCACCGGCCCTTGGAGGCGCTCCACCGCTTCGACGAAGAAGCCGGGGACCGGGGTCTTCTCGAACTTCTCGGCGTCGACGACGACCTGCACCTCCCGTCCTTCCACGACGGTCCTCCCCGATTCGAGCTCCCAGGTTCGGAGTTCGAAGACGACCGACGTGGTGCCGATCCGAACCACCCGAGCGCCGGTGAGGAGCGTCTCACCGATCCGCGCCGACGAACGGAAATCGATCTCGACCCTCGCCAACACCATCTCGTAGCCCCGCCTCGTGAATTCGTCCCAGGGGATCCCGAGGGCGTCGAAGTAGTCGGTGATCGTGTCGTCGAAATAGGTGAGGTAGTTCCCGTTGAACACGATCCCCTGTGCGTCGCTGTCGGAGAACCTCACCTTCCTCCGATAGGTGACCGGGAAATCCATGAGGGAACGCTACCGGGTCCGAGGGGGCGGCGTCGGTCACCGGGGATGTGGCGTCAGATCCCGAGGGCGGAGCGGAGCCGGGCGACCGACGTCCCGTAGGCCGGCTCGAACCAGTATCCCCCGTGAACCCGGGTGTTCGGGTCGTCGAGCGGGGGAAGGTCCACCTCGGGATGGACGGGGCCTCCGATCGGGTCGTCACGCCGGTACAGGTTCACCCAGCCCGGACCGCGCGGTCCGGTCAGGGCCAGGCGGAGCTCGTCGAACAGGGCGTCGTCGAAGTGGGCCGGGAAGAGGCGGCGGTAGAGCGAACCGAGGGGACTGCCGAAGGTGAGGAGCGCCACCCTGTCGTTCGGAACCCCGTAGGCGCCGAGCGCCGCCACGGCCACCACCGAGCCCTGGGAGTGGCAGGCCAGGAGCAGCCGATCCGAACCGTCGACGGACGATGCGACGACCCGGGCGAGATCGGGGACCGCCACCGGCCCATACGCCGGCGGGGCAAAGGGATGGAACCAGCGGGGAAAGAAGGAGCCGACATCCCAGATGATGGCGAGGGTCCGCCGCTCCCGTCGGCTCCGGAGGGCGCCGACGAGCCGGGTCACCACCACGCCCAGAGGGAGCAGCAGAGTCACCGAGATCGCCCAGTCGGTGAAGCTCCCGAATCCGAGGCGGACGCCGAACAGGGAGAGCGCGGGCGGATCGGCCACCACCAGCCATCCGACGACGGCGGCGGCTCCGACGAAGAGCGAGATCCGCGATCGGGCCGAGGACCTCAGCCACCACGTCGTCGCGCCTCCGATCGCCACAACGGTCGCACCGGGGATCCAGACCCAGGCCGCACCGGGACGGAACGTCCACCATCCGATGGATGCACCGGCGTCGACGACGACCAGCACCGCGGTGACCACCAACACGGAGCCGAACACCACCTCGAGTCGATCCCGGAGACGCCGCACGGCGGCGAACACGGCGACGACCCGGTTCTCTTCGGCTCGGAATCCCACGGCGAACAGCACCGCGGCCACGGCCGCCACCCAGACGATGCCGACGAGGAAGCTCTCGGCCATCCGCTCGAGGCCCTCGGAGCGAGGCGACCCCGTCACGTCTGCCCCGACCACGACCAGGGCCGCGCCGACGCTCGCACCCGTCGCACCGGCGAAGGTCATCAGCGCCGGTGCCACCGTCTTGGCCTCCCCTCCCCGGCCGAGGAGGTACACCGCCGCCGTCAACAGTGCGTACAGGAGAGCGGTGAGACGGACTGCGTCGCCCAGGGACCCGAAGGACGGGTCGGCGACGCATGCCTCATCGCAGGGGCCGACCACCGACGAAAGCACCAGCAGGAGGGCGAGACCGAGGGCGGCCGCCATCGCCAACCCGAACGACGCCGCCTCCACCCAGCCGTGGGTCCCGTCCCGGCGGATTCCGGCCACCACGGCGGTGACGACGATCCCCACCGCCAACGTCGCCGACCCGAGGAGGCCTGGGAGGACGACACCGAGCGGCGAGAGAGCCCCGTTGGCGAGCACGACGGCGGCGGCGACCGCGGTGAGGGCAGCCCCGATGTGCAGATTTCGAAGGGTCTCCCCGGTCGGCGTCTCCCAGGTGGCCGCGTCCATCACCGACAGGTGACTCGCCGGGTCGGGCCCGGCCGTCGCACCCCGCGATCGGAGGAACCTGCCGACCGGACCCGCTCCCCGATCCTCCACCCCGCTCGTCACCATCCACAGCGCCACCAGCACGACGGCGGTCGCCCATCCGCCCAGGGCGACCCCCAACTCGGCGTCGACCCAGCCGAGACGGCGGGAGAGGAGCTGAAACCCTCCGAGCTCGACGAGCCCGAGCGCGGCGACGAACGAGAACAGGACGGTGAGCGTCAGCCCGGCGACGCGTACCAGGAGGAGGGCGCTCCGCCGGGGCGAGGCAGGACGGGGGGGAAGCGCCCACCCGGCGACGTTCAAGAGCAGGTACGGCACGAGCAGGAGCCACAACGCCGTCCGTGGCGTCCCCGAGGTGAGGGAGCCCCACTGATAGGCGCGCAGGCCCCCGTAGGTCGGGGCGGGACGGAAGATCTTCGTCTCTCCCCGGTCTTCGAGGAGGACCGGGGCCGTCCCGAGCATGACGTCGGGGGGAGTGCCCGAGACCCCGTGCACCCGCAGCTCGATGAGGGCCATGCTCCCTGTCTAGTCGGAGCTGCCGCCGAGTGACGGGCCCGGGGAGGCCGAGGTCAGCTCGGCGGTACGGCGGGACGCCGCCTCCGCGGGCGGAGTCGTCCCCGGATCAGCCACAGGCCGAGGAGGAGGATCACGGCGGGAGCGACCAGGAGCGGGATGGTCCGTGGACTCGCCGGCGGGTCGAGGAGGATCCACGTCCCGTACCGGGCCACGAAGTAGTCGATGATCTCCTGGTCGGTGCGACCCTCGGCGACCTGAGAGGCGATGAGCTCACGCATCTGACGAGCCGTGTCCGACGGCGAGTCGAGCACCGATTCGCTCTGACAGACGGGGCAGCGGAGCTGCGCGGCGATGATCTTGGTCCGGTCCTCGGGTCGGGGCGGGGCGGTGATCAGGCCGATGGCGACCACCGCCACCGCCGCCGCCAAGAGGATCACGACGACCTTCCCGGTCGGGCGGGGTGCGTCCGGTGCGGGTTCGGTGTCAACCAGGGGATCCGACATGGTCTCTCACCGCCTCGTCGAGGTCGTCCCGTTCCGGTTTCCGGATGACGAAGGAGGCGAAACCGCCTGCGGCCATCATGATCCCACCGATCCAGACGAGGTACATGATCGGATGGGTCTGGACGTCGAGGATCACCGACTCGGGGTCGAGGCGTCGGATCGTCATGTAGATGTCCCGGGCGAAACTGATGTTGACCGCAGGCGTCCCGATCGCCTGCTGGAAGTTGGGGTACTGGTTGAGTCGGGGCTCCATCACCGCGACGAGGTCCCCGTCCCGGGAGACGGCGACCCGTGCCCCGGTGACCAGCCGGTTCGGCTCGGGCCGCTGGAACGACTCGAGGTACGTCACCTCGTAGCCGAGGACCGATCCGGTCTCCCCGGGCCGCAGCTCGATCATCGCCTCGTTGCTGAGGTTGCCGTACAACGCCACCCCGACCGCCAGGATCGCCACTCCCAGATGGGCCACCTGACCTCCCCAGAAGCGGGGGTCCCGTCGGACGACCCGGAGCAGCGACCGGCCGCGACCCTCACCCCGGGCGGCCATGAACGCACTCGCCTGGCGCCACAGCCGCTCGGCGGCCGGGCCCACCACGAGGATGGCGAGGGCGACGATCGCCACCACATGCCCCACCCGGATCCCCGTGACGACGAGGATCGCCCCGGCGAGGGCGGCGACGACGAGGGAGCCACGGATTCGATCCCAGAGGACGATCGGCCTCGCCTTCCGGTAGGGCGCCACCGTCCCGACGCCCATCGACGCCAGCAGGAGGTAGCAGAGGGGGATGGCGTAGCGGTCGAAGAAGGGACGGCCCACCGAGATCTGCTCACCGGAGATCGCCTCCACGATCATCGGATAGGTCGTACCCAACAGCACCACGGCGGCGAGGATCGACAGGATGAGGTTGTTCAACAGGAAGGCACCTTCGCGGCTCACGAAGCTGTCGAGCCGACTGGGGGAGGAGACGACGGGGGCCCGAAAGGCGATCAGGGTCAGACTGGCGAAGAGGATGACGGCGAAGAAGCCCAACAGGACCGGGCCGATCGCCGACTGCGAGAAGGCGTGAACCGAGCCGATCACCCCGGACCGGGTGAGGAACGTCCCGAAGATGGTGAAGGCGAAGGTGAGGATCACCAGGACGTAGTTCCAGCTTCGCAGCACGCCCCGCCGCGTCTCCACCACCGCCGAGTGGATGAAGGCGGTCGCGGTCAGCCAGGGGATGAACGACGCGTTCTCCACCGGATCCCACGCCCAGAAGCCACCCCACCCGAGCACCTCGTACGACCACCAGCCGCCGATGACGATCCCCAAGCCGAGGAAGCTCCAGGCGACCAGGGACCACGTGCGGGTCCGCTCCAGCCACCGACTGCCCGGCTCACCCTTCGCCAGCGAGGCGATGGCGAAGGCGAAGGGGACGGTGAAGCCGACGAACCCGAGGTAGAGGAGGGGTGGGTGGATCGCCATCATGATGTGGTTCTGGAGGAGAGGGTTGGGCCCGGGTCCGTCCGGCGGAACCACGTCCAGGATCTGGAACGGGTCGGCGACGGTCGCCATCACCCCGAAGAAGAACAGGGCGACGACGCCGATGACGGCGGTGGCACCCGCCCCCACGTCGTCGCCGTCCCGATGCCGCCTCACCACCGACCACGCGTATCCGGCGAGGACCAGGCCCCAGAGGACGATGGATCCTTCCAGCGCCGCCCAGGCGGTGGCGACGTTGAAGGGGAACGGGGTCGAACGGGAGTGGTTCTCGGCGATGTAGCGGATGGAGAAGTCGTTGCCCAACAACGCCGCCTGCAGCGCCCCCATGGCGACCACCGCCCCGACGACGAGGGCGGCGGTGGCACCACCCAGATAGGCTCGACTGGCCCGCTCCGGCCGTCTGAAACCAACGATCCCTCGACGGATCATCTCGAGGGACGCCAGCACACCGAGAAACACTCCGGCCTTGCCGATCAGGGCGATCATCGAACCCTCCTGGGGTCAGAAACGTCGTTGGTCGTGACGGGCCATCTCAGGAGTCCGGACTCGACTGCACCGTGCCGACGGTCTGGGAGCCGGGCCGTCCCCCGGCCAGCAGGGTGTCGAGGGTGGACGCCAGGATGAATGCATTCGACTGCCCGGTGATCTTGCCGGCGATGATCCCGTCGGCGTCGATGAAGAACGTCTCGGGGACGCCGAACACGCCGAACTCGATCGCAGCCAGGGAGCCCGGGTCCAGGACGCTGGGATATCCCCGCCCGAGTTCGTCGAGGAAGGCGATCGCCGCCTGCGGGTCGTCCTGGTACACGATGCCCAGGAACTCCACCCCCCGATCCGCGTAGGCGGCGGCAGTGGCCATCAGGTCGGGGTGTTCGTCGCGGCAGGCGGTGCACCAGGAAGCCCAGAAGTTGATGACGAGGATCGTACCCCGCTTCTGGCGTAGTGAGACCTCGCCGTCTCCCTCCAGCAGCGGGAGGGTCAGGTCGGGCACCGGCTTGCCGATGAGTGGAGACTTGACGAGGCTCGGGTCGCTGCCGAACCGAGAGCCGAGAACGACCAGGAAGGCGAGGAGCAGCACACCGACCACCGAGACGACGGCCCAGATCCGCCGGCTCTGGCGGCTCGGATCGGCGAGTTCTGAGATCGGATCGGGGGAGCTCGTCACGTCGTGCCTCCGCTGTTGGTCGTGTCGCCGACGGCCATCACCGCTGCCGCCGACGAGCGAATTCTTGCGTACCGGACGGGGCTAGCCTGCCGGATATGCCGGCATGGCTGCTGCCCTTCCTCGCCGTCGCCGCGGGCGTCGTCTCGATCAGCTCGCCCTGCGTCCTGCCGCTCATCCCCGGCTACGTCTCGTACATGACGGCGCTGCCGGTCTCCGAGGTGGGTGCGGCCGGGACACGCCGCCTCGTGCTCAGGACGTCGCTGCTGTTCGTGGCCGGGTTCACCCTGGTCTTCACGATCCTCGGGGCGTCGTCGGCTCTCGTCGGCACGCTGCTGCTGCGGAACCTGCCGGTGCTCGTGCGCTGGGCCGGGGTGGGGATCATCGCCCTCGGCCTCGCCATGATCGGATGGCTGCGGATCCCCGGGATGGGCCGCGGCGGCTTCGCCCTCAAACGTTTCCGTCCGGGCGGCCGGTCGGCCTTCGGGATGGGGATGGCGTTCTCGTTCGGATGGATCCCATGCATCGGCCCGGTGTTGGGAACGATCCTCGCCGCGGCCGCGGCCACCGAGACGGTGGCGTGGGGCGCGTTCCTCCTCGCCCTCTACTCGCTGGGGCTCGGCATCCCCTTCGTGCTCATCGCCCTGGGGTTCCATCGGGCGAGGAGGGCGACGGCCTGGTTGCGCCGCAACGGACGCCGGATCGAGGTCGCAGGCGGCGTGATGGTGATCCTCGTGGGGGTGGCGTTCGTCGCCGGTTGGTGGCAGCAGATCTTCATCCCCCTGCAGCGTGCCTTCGCCCGCCTGGGCTGGCCACCCATCTGAGCTGGGCCTCCAGCCGGGGAGTCCGCCGCCGCGTCCCGGGCGGCGTCGCACGGGTCCGACTCGATGTCGTGTGATGACCGCCATTCGTCACTCCCGGGACCTCGCCGCTCCCTCTCCCCATGATAGAGATCCACAACCCATCCCCCGGGGGGTGGGTTTTCGTCGGTCGCCTCGCCTGCACCCGAGGGCTCCCTCGCCGCTCGCCGTTCGCCTCGCGGGGTGGACGGCTGCGATACTGGAGCCATGGCCGAGCTCTCCTTCCACACCCCCGACCCCAAGGACTTCCTCGATCTCCGCTCGTTGCTCTCCGACGAGGAGCAGCTCCTCGCCGACACCGTCCGCAGCTTCGTCGAGGACAAGATCCTCCCCGACGTCGCCGAATGGTACGAGGCTGGGATCTTCCCCCGGGAGCTCGCCAAGGAGATGGGCCAGATGGGCCTGTTCGGGATGCACCTCGACGGGTACGGCTGTGCCGGGACGTCGAACGTCGCCTACGGCCTCGCCTGCCTCGAGCTCGAAGCGGGTGATTCGGGCACCCGGAGCTTCGTCTCCGTCCAGGGCTCCCTCGCCATGTTCCCGATCTGGAAGTTCGGCTCCGAGGAGCAGAAACAGGAATGGCTGCCCCGCATGGCGGCCGGCGAGGTGATCGGCTGTTTCGGCCTCACCGAGGCCGACGCCGGGTCGGACCCGTCCTCGATGCGCACCCGGGCTCGCCGGGACGGCTCGGACTGGATCATCGACGGCTCGAAGATGTGGATCACGAACGGCTCGATCGCCGACATCGCCATCGTCTGGGCTCGGACCGAGGAGGGGGTGCGGGGGTTCATCGTCCCCACCGACTCCCCCGGCTTCACCGCCAACACGATCCACCACAAGGCGAGCCTGCGGGCGTCGATCACCTCGGAGCTGGTGCTCGACGGGATCCGCGTCCCCGACGACTTCGTCCTGCCCGGGGTCGCCTCGATGCGGGGGCCCCTGTCCTGTCTCAACGAGGCCCGCTTCGGGATCGCCTGGGGCGTGGTCGGCGCGGCCCGGTCCTGCTACGAGACGGCGCTCGAGTACGCCCTCGAGCGGCATCAGTTCGGGCGTCCGATCGCCTCGTTCCAGCTCACCCAGGCCAAGCTGGTGGAGATGATGGTGAAGGTGAACCGGGCCGGACTCGTCGCCCTCCACCTGGGACGGATGAAGGACGAGGGTCGGCTCACCCCCCATCAGATCTCCTTCGGGAAGATGGACAACGTCCGCAACGCCCTCGAGGTGGCTCGGATCGCCCGGTCGGTGCTCGGCGCCAACGGCATCACCCTCGAATACCCGGTGATCCGCCACATGGCGAACCTGGAGACCGTGTACACCTACGAGGGCACCAACGAGATCCACACCCTGGTGATGGGGAACGCCATCACCGGGATCCCGGCGTTCAGCCCCGAGAGCTGACATCCGTCAGTTCCTGGTGAACGCCAGGCCGAGAACCTGCGCCCGGAAGGGGACGGTGATCGGGGTTCTCGTCTCGAGCTCGACGAAGACCAGGTCGCTGCGAGGTCGGAACCGATCGGTGACGGCCGTCACCACGAACCGCCCGTCCGGGCTCCAGGCGGGGAGGATGGCATCCACTCCCGGCACCGTGGCGACCGGTCCCAGGTCCATCACGCCCGAGCCGCCACCGGCCCAGACCTCCAGCCTGGCCCCTTCCCCGTCGCCGCAGACGACGGCGAGGACGTCGGCCGCCACCGGGGAGAAGGCGACGGTGCCGCACTCGGGACCCCACGGCACCGGACCCACCGGATCCAGGTCGACGGTCACGAACCGACCGGGTCCGTCGTCCGGCATCACCACCCCGTAGGCGATGCCTCCTCCCAGGAACGCCGCCTCCATCTGGGCGACGACCCCTCCGGAGGGGTCGATGGCGGTGAGCTGCCGGGTGGTGGCCACCACCACCCCGCGGTCGGTCCACCATACGGGGTAGGACCCGGGGGGGATCCGGGCGATCGCCGCCCGCTGCGGTTGCGCCTGCTCGCGGAACTCGGCCTCCACCAGGACGGTCTCCGCCGTCGAGGTGACCTCCGACCAGATCACCCGGGCCGGTGTCGTGCGACTCCAGGTCGCCCAGATCACGTTCGTCGCCGCCGGGTCCATCCGATCGTCGTCGCCGATCCACAGCGCGTTGCCGATCGTGAAGCGACTGGGGGTGAGCGACGACAGCCAGGTCGCCCCCCGGTCGTTGGCGATCTCCCCGCCCGGAAGGGGACGGGGGGTGGCGCCTTCCGCCGACGCCTCCCACACCCAGACCCGATGGCCACCGAGGTCGGCAGGCGTGACAATCGCCAGCCCGTGGACGAGCCCGGGGACGAGCGTCGCCAGACGGCTCACCTCCCTCGCCCGGACGGTGGTGGTGGTGAGCGACGGCGGCGGCGCCACCGGCTCGGATTCGGGCGACGTCGTCGGGATGGCAGGACCTTCGACCCGTCCGAACAGACCCCCCAGCAGCAGCCCGGCGACGAGGCCGGCCAGCGCCAGACCCGCCGCCCCCCGACGTCGGTCTCTCCCGCGGTCGGGCTCGTCGGGGTCCGCCCCGGCGGGGATGATCGGTGACTCGTTCACGGAGCACGAATTATCACCGACCGATCCCGACTATGTGCCGGCGCTCCGGTGTGGTGGAATCGAGGTCACACACTCGGGAGGGTTCCGTGGCCGATCCGATCCGCATCGCCAACATCGCCGGTCTCTTCGGCGACCGACCCTCGGCCGCCCGGGAGATGCTGGAGGGCGGTCCCGTCGACGTCCTCACCGGGGACTGGCTGGCCGAGCTGACGATGCTGATCCTGGCCCGCACCCGGGCACGACGCCCCGACGGTGGCTACGGGCGGACCTTCGTCACCCAGATGGAGGAGGTGATGGGGACCTGTCTCGATCGGGACGTCAGGGTGGTGGTCAACGCCGGTGGGCTCGACCCCCTCGGCTGCGCGGCCGCCGTCGAGGAGGTGGCCGACCGTCTGGGTCTCTCCCCGACCGTGGCGGCGATCACCGGCGACGACCTCGTCCCCCGCCTTCGCGAGCTCGCCGACGAAGGGGTGGCGTTCACGAACCTCGACACCGGGGAGCCCCTCGGAGATCGGCTCGACCGGGTGGTCGTCGCCAACGCCTACCTGGGCGGTTGGGGGATCGCCGCCGCCCTCGAACGGGGCGCCGACATCGTCGTCGCCGGCCGCGTCACCGACGCCGCCCTGGCCGTCGGTCCGGCGATCTGGCGCCATGGGTGGGCCCGGGACGACTGGGACGCCCTCGCCGGGGCGGTCGTGGCCGGACACGTGATCGAATGCGGCGCCCAGGCGACGGGAGGGAACTACTCGTTCTTCACCGAGATCCCCGACCTCGACCATCCCGGATTCCCGTGGGCCGAGATCGCCGAAGACGGCTCGTCGGTGATCGGCAAGCACGACGGCACCGGCGGAGAGGTGTCGGTGGGGACGGTGACGAGTCAGCTCCTCTACGAGATCGCAGGTCCCCGCTACCACAACCCCGACGTCACCGCCCGCTTCGACTCGATCGAGATCTCCCACGTCGGCCCCGACCGGGTGCGGATCTTCGGCGTGAAGGGGGAGCCTCCCCCCACCGACCTCAAGGTGGCGGCGGCCATCCCCGGGGGATTCCGCAACTCGGTGATGATCGGGCTGACGGGCCTGGACGCCGAGGCGAAGGCCGACCTCGTCGTCCGCCAGTTCTGGAAAACCTGCCCGTGGGACCCGGAGGACTACGAGGAGGTGCGGACCACCCTGATCGGGACTCCCGCCACGGACCCCGCCTCGAACGCGGCGGCGATCACGTTCCTGGAGATCGCCGTCAAGGACCCCGACGAGACCAAGGTGGGCCGAGCCTGGTCCAACGTGATGGCGCAGATCGCGTTGGCGTCGATCCCGGGTCTGTTCGGTCTGTGGCCTCCGGCACCGGCGAAGCCCTTCGCCCGCTACTGGCCGACATCGGTTCCCCGACGGCTCGTCTCCCAGACCGTGCACCTCGGTGGGGAACGACTCGTCGTGGAACCCACCGACCCCGGGCCTCCCCGCACCGCCCACGTTCCACCTCCGACGCCCGTCCCGCCACCCGCCGACGGTCCGACCGTCCGGGTTCCCTTGGGCCGGATCGTCGGCGCCCGGTCGGGAGACAAGGGCGGCAACGCCAACCTGGGCGTGTTCGTACGCGACCGCTCCGCCTACGGCTGGCTCGTCGCCACCTTGACCACCGAGCGTCTGCGGGAGCTGCTCCCCGACCTCGCCGGATACCGGATCGAGCGGTTCGAGTTTCCCCGGCTGGCAGCCGTCAACTTCGTGATCCACGGGCTCCTCGACGACGGGGTGAGCTCGACCCTCCGGGTCGACCCCCAGGCGAAGGGCCTCGGTGAGTACCTTCGGGCCCGGGAGATGGAGGTGCCCGTGACCCTCGTCGGGTCATGACGGTGTCTCGGTCTGGTAGACCAGGGGTGAACCAGAGGAGGCGACGTGACCGATTCCGACTTTGTGGTGCTCGGCGGTGCCGGCATGGTGGGCTTTCAGATCGCCTACCGCATCGCCACCGAGCTGAAACCCCGGCGGATCGTCCTCGTCGGTCTGCGCGAGGTCGAAGTCGACGAGGCGACCGAAGCCCTCCGCGAGCTCGCCCCCGACGTCGAGATCGTCGGGGAATGGGGCGACATCCTCGCCCGCAACGAGTTCTCCCGCCGCCCCCGATCCGAGCTGCTCGCCGACCCCGACGCGAGGGAGGCGATCTTCGCCGACCTCCTGGGACCCTTCGAGCCCGCCTATGAGCGGTCCCGGCTCGCCCACCTGATCCGGACCCATCGACCCGACGTCGTCGTCGACTCGATCAACACCGCCACGGCGATCAGCTACCAGGACGTCTACACGACCGCCGTGTTGGCCAAACGCGACGTGGACACCCTCCAGGGGGGCGGGGAGGTGGCGGTGGAGGACCTCGCCGGCCACGTCGAGTCCCTCATCCTCTCCCTGTCGGTGCCCCAGCTCATCCGCCACGTCCGGACCCTCCACCAGGCCCTCGTCGAAGTGGGGACCCGCCTCTACCTCAAGGTGGGGACGACCGGGACCGGGGGCATGGGCCTGAACATCCCCTACACCCATTCCGAGGACCGACCGTCCGCCAAGCTGATGACGAAGGCCGCGGTGGGTTTCGCCCACACCGGCCTGCTGTTCCTCATGGCGAGGACCGCCGGAGGTCCGGCGGTGAAGGAGGTGAAACCGGCGGCGCTGATCGGGTACGCCGACATCGCCCACCGAGTCGTCTCCGAGCGGGGAGAGCCCGTCGGACGGTTCCGGGCCCGCCGGGAGGACCTCGCCTCGACGCTCCGGCTCCACCTCCCCGCCGAGGAGTTCACCCGCCAGGGCGACGTGGCCCTGCCCGTCGTCAACACCGGCGAGAACGGCGTGTTCACCCGCGGCGAGTTCGAGGCGATCACCTCCCTGGGGCAGATGGAGTTCGTCACCCCCGAGGAGATCGCCCACCTCTGCGTCGCCGAGATCCGTGGGGCGAACACCGGACGTGACGTCATCGCCGCCATGGACGGGGCGATCATCGGTCCGAGCTATCGGGGCGGCATCCTCCGGGCCCGCGCCCTCGACGAACTGCGCCGTCTCGAAGCCGAGACCGGAACCCATTCGGTCGCCCTCGGCCAGCTCGGCCCTCCCGAGCTCTCGAAGCTGCTGTGGGAGGCGGAGCTGCTGTCGCTGGTGGCGGGGACGGTCGTGAACGTCGTCGAGACGGACCCCGACGCCTTGGCGGCCGACCTGGAGGAGCTGCTGGGATTCCGTCCCGACCTGGTCGACACCATCACCTCGCTGGGACTGCCGATCCTCTCCAGCGATGGAACTTCGATCCTTCGTGGCCCCTTCATCCGCATCCCCGAGGTCCCCGGCGACCGGGAGGTGGAGATGAGTCCGGAGGACCGGGACCGGTGGGCGGAGAAGGGGTGGGTGGACCTCCGACCGTCGAACGTCCGGCGATGGCAGGCCCGGTTCAAGGCGATGCGGAATGCCCGACTGGGGAAGGCGCAGCGAGGATCCGCCGGGGTCACCCTCGCCTCGTATCTGCCCGAGCACATCGAGGTGGGCACCGTCGCCGCCTGGGTGCTGGCCAACGAGCACGGCGGATACCGGATCAAGTGACGGCTCGGTCCCCTCGGCGCCCGGCTCGGTGACCCCGCCGGCTCCGATGGGTCCGACTCACTTCGGTCTCGGTCCGCGGCGACGGCGGAGCGCCTCGGCGTCCCGCTCGGCCTGCTCCCGGGCGTGCTTCGAGCAGAGCCGGCCGATCGGCGAGATCACCGTCGCCGGTTCGTCGCATCGGTCACAGGAGGTGCTCGCTTCCGCCCGCTCACTCATGGTGATGGAATCGGCATCTCCGCCCCGAGCCATGAGACCCATCCCCGATCCGCCGCGAGGAGCTCGTCACCGTGCCTCGACCCCGCAGCGGCTCGTCACGACGCTTGCGCGCCGCCCCCGGTGCAACGTCGCACCGGGATGCGGGTGACGGGGATCACGCACGGGGACGGTCGCCACGATCACGCCTCCGGTGTCGACCGAACCCTGGCCGAGTCCCGGATCCGGGCCCGGTCTTCTCGCTCGGCCTCACCCGGTGGGCCAGACCTCGGTGACGGGCGGCCGCGCGGCGCCGATCCTGGCGAGATGGGCGTTGAAGGATCGTTTCCATGTCTCGTGGGCGCGCCGTTGAAGCTCGACGAGCGCCTCCCCGCCCACCCGAACCTCGGGGTGGGTGAGGGCGATGCGGCGGGCCACCGCCACGGCGGCGAGGGCGTCGGCCCGCGCCCGGTGCGCCCCGTCGAAGGGGACCCGGTAATGCTCGGCGACGACGCCGAGGGTGCGCTTGCCCTTCCGATAGCGGTCGACGTGTCGGTCGAGCACCAGCGGGTCCACCAGGATCGCCGGCGGCACCGCCGGGAGTCGGCGGAGGCCGTGCCGGGCGCACTCCGCCGCCAGAAGCGGCCAGTCGTAGGTGGCGCGGTAGATCACGATCGGCGTCCCCGCCGCGACCAGACGGTCGATCTCGGCTCGGGCCGCCGCCAGGACCTCTGCGGGGGGACGG
>Ga0256841_1002098_pt1 | contig 16229 bp, 18 predicted proteins | sample 356308metaG_FD_185971 | JGI IMG/M metagenome (GOLD analysis project Ga0256841, IMG submission 185971) | Hydrothermal vent microbial communities from Mid Atlantic Ridge, Atlantic Ocean - 356-308 | ecosystem: Environmental > Aquatic > Marine > Hydrothermal vents | place: Atlantic Ocean: Mid... | reverse complement strand
CGTCGGCCAGCACCACCGCCGGGCGGGCGGCCAGCGCCCGGGCCACCGCCACCCGCTGCTGCTGGCCGCCGGAGAGCCGGTTGGGCCGGCGGTGGGCGAGCTCGGCGATCCCCAGGGCGCTTAGGGCCTCCATCGCCCGGGCCCTTTGCTCCCGGCGGGGCACCCCCCGCAGCTCGAGGACGAAGGCGGCGTTCTCCAGCGCGGTGAGCACCGGGATCAGGTTGTAGGCCTGAAAGACGAAGCCGACCTTTTGGAGCCGGAGCCGCGCCCGCTGGCTTCGGGAGAGGCGGTCGACGCGGGTTCCTTCCAGCCAGACCTCCCCTAGGGTGGGGAGGTCCAGGCCCCCCAGGAGGTGGAGCAGGGTGCTCTTTCCCGAGCCCGAGGGGCCGGCCACGGCGGCGAACTCGCCGGCCTCGAGGGCGAGGTCCACCCCCCGCAGGGCAGGGGTTTCCACCCCGTTGCCGCGGTAGACCTTGACCAGGTTCTTCGCCTTCAATAGCGCCATTGCGTCCTCCCTAGTCGCCGGCGTGGCGCATCGCCTCCACTGGCTCCAGCCTCATCGCCAGGTAGGCGGGCAAGAGCGCCGCCAGCCAGCTGCTAAGAAACGCGACCAACAGGGTAAACCCCAGGTCGCCGGCGTGGAGCTCGCCGTAGAGGACCTTGGGGATGCCGAACTGGGCGTATTCCTCGGCGGCGATCATGGGAAAGCCCCGGGCGAGCCGCCAGGCGGTGGCCAGGCCGAGCAGGGTTCCGGCCGCCGCCCCCAGGGCGGAAAGCAACGTGGCCTCGGTCCAGACCAACCGTCCGAGCTGGGCGGGGGTGGCCCCCAGGGCGGCGATCACCCCGAGCTCCCGGATCCGCTCGTAGAACGACAGGTAGACCGCGTTCAGCACCATCAGCGCGGCCAGGACGAAAAAGAGCAGCACGAAGAGGTAGAGCCAGCGGCGGTAGGCGACGAGCAGCGTCCCCATCCCCCGGTAGGCTTGGTCCCAGCGCAGGACCTGGTACCCGCTCCCCAGCGCCTGGGCGAGGGCTTCCTGGAGGGCGCGGATCCTTTCCGCCTCGGCGTAGCGCCGAACCCAGGGCAGGGTGACCTCGACCCTCTCCAAGAGGCCCGGGGCGAAGAGCGCCTGGGCGGTGGCCAGGTCGGTGGCGACGAAGTTGGCCTCCAGTCGGGACTCGGGGAGGTCGACGAGGCCCAGGACCGGCAGCAGGCCGCTCCCCATCCCCAAGGCCCCGGGGGCGAAGAGGTAGGCCGCGTCGCCGGGGGCCAGCCCGGCCCGCCGGGCCAGCGCCCTTCCCATGACCGCGCCCCCCGGCCGCAGCCCCTGGCCGGCGACGAGGTGTTTTTGGACCAGTACGCGGTCGTTCCTCCCGCCGGGCTCGAAGCCGAAGACGACCGCCCCCAGCCCCCGCCGCCCGCCAGCGACCAGGGCGGGGTGGCTTAGGACCCCCTCCACGACCGCGTTCTTCACTCGCCCCCGCACCCGTGCCTCGACCGCTTGGGGGAAGTAGCGGGCCTCGAGGGCGGCCTGCTCGTAACCGGCGACGCGCACCACCAGGTGGCCGGTCCGCTCGGTGGCGGTCTGGAAGATGCCGTTTATGAGGGCCCAGGTAAGAACGAAGGTGAGGAGGCCGACGTAGGTGGCGAGGGCCACCACCCCGGCGGTGGTCAGGCTGCGCCCGGGGGCCCGCCAGAGGTTCCGCCAGGCCAGCGCGATCATGGGCACCCCCGTTCCAGGGCGGTCGGGGTGAAGCAGGCCGGGTCGACGCGGTCCAGGGGCTTGAAGGCGGTAAAGCGAAACCGCGTCCGCCACCCGGGCCTTTGCAGGTTTTCCACCTCGCCGGCGGTGATCAGGTAGCGTCCCTCCCCCAGGGCGGCCCTTTCGGTGAAGCGGACGCGCCGAACCGCCTGCCCGCGCTGGTCGTAGTAGACGAGCTCGAGGGGGACCTTGGTCGCGGCCTTTAGGGTGAGCTCGAGCCGGCCGTAGGGAACCGGGGCGTTGGGGCGGGGGATCAGGACCAGGGTGACGCGGTCCCCGCTCGCCCGGCCAATTTTGACCGAGTAGTCGCGGGCGAAGCCGCGGCCGGCCAGGTCTTCGAACGAAAGGTCGGAGCCCAGAAAGCTCTGGCTCTTCCCCGAGGGGGGGAGCTCGAGGACCCGGCGGAAGCGGGGATCGTAGACCCAGATGCGGTCGCGACTGATAAGGAAGGCCTGACCCTTCATCCGGGCGGGGTCGCGCACCCGTACCAGGCTTCGGTCCTGGCCGCCTGAGTAGATCGAAAGCCGGTAGGTGGCGCGCCGCCCCGGCCGCTCGATCGCCAGCTCCAGCTCGGCTGCCATCGGGGGGCCCCGCAGAGCCGCAAGGGCCTGATCCAGGAGGGCCTTGGCATCGTTTTGGGCGAGCGCCAGGCCCGGCGAGAGGACCCAAGCCAGCACGAGCAACCAGGGTTTCACGCTAGGCCTCCCATCGCAGCGCCGCCGAGGGATCGGTCCTCAAGACCCGGCGGGCGGGGAAGAGGAGGGCGAAGGCGGCGGCGGTGAGGAGCACCGCGCTGGCCGAGAGGGCGTAGGCGGCCCGAACCGGGGTGTAGACCACCTCGAACAGGCCGGCGTCGGGCCAGACCTCGGCGGAGATCGCGAAGATCGGGCCGAAGACGTTGTGGGTGTGGGCGTAGGCCAAGAACCCGTAGCCGAGGACGAGCCCGAGCCCCCAGCCGATCAGGGTGGCGAGCACCCCCTCGGCGGTGATCATCGCCGCGATCCGGCCGGGGGTCATCCCCACCGCCTCGACGATTCCCAGCTCGCGGGTGCGCTCGAGCACGCTGACGTAGAGGGTGCTGGTGACCGCCAGCGCCGAGAGCAACGCCAGGATCCACCCCAGGTAGCGGGCAAAGACGAGGCCTAGCTCGACGTCGGTTTTGATCGGGCCCACCAGAACCCAGACCTCCTTGGCGGCGTAGCCCGGCGGCAACCGGCCGGCGATCGCCCGGGCGACCTCGGCCTCCCGGCCCAGGGGGGCGTCGACCGCAAGGTAGGTGGCGGTCGGAAGCCCGGTGAGCGCCCGGGCGTCCTCGAGGTGGAGGTAGAGGCCGTAGTCGTCGACGTAGCTGACCCGGGTCTTAAGGATTCCCACCACCTTTAGCCCCAGGGCCTTCGGCCCGGCGAGCTGGGAAGCCGAGAGCACCAATCGCTCGCCGAGGCGGACGTCCAGGCGCTCGGCCATCCCCTCTCCCAAGACCGCCTCGCCGGGGGCGCGGAGCCAGCGCCCCCGGCCCACGCGACGCGGCACCTCCGAAACGCCGGGCTCCTTTTCCGGCTCTACCCCGGTGGCCTCGACCCCCTCGCTCCGGTAGGGCGAGCTGGCCAGGGCGGGGAAGACCAGGCGCTCGGCGGGCGCTCGCCCGCCGATGGCCCGTAAGAGCCGGGGCAGGTCCGCGGCCGGAAGGCCGTTTTCCGGCAGCGGGTCCTCGAACCAGCCGGTTCGCGCGACCGCCACCGGGGCCCAGATGTAGCGGGCGTAGGCCCGGCGGACGCTCTCCGCGTAGGCGTCCATCAGCCCCAGGTAGAGCAGCGTCGAAAAGACCACGTAGGCCGCGACCAGCGCCACGAGGAGGGTGCGGGTCCGGTGGCGGACCGCGTTCCTGGCCGCCAGCCGGAGGAGGGCCCTCATCCCGGCTTCGCCTCCGGCAGCGGCGGGATCGCCCGGGCCCAGAGCACGTAGGGAAGGTGGTTGAGGTAGGCGAGCGGGATCTCGGCGAGGGGGCGGTCCATCTCGATCGACATCAGCGCCTCGCCCCCCTTCTTGTCGCGGCTGGAGGTGAGGTAGGCGATGTTGACCTCGTCGTCGGCCAGCACCCGGGCCACCCGGGCGATCACCCCCGGGGTGTCGACGTGCTTGACCAAGAGGGTGGGGGCGGCCCCGGTGACGTGGGCCTCGAAGTGGTCGATCCGCCAGATCTTGACCACCCCGCCGCCCAGGCTGGAGCCGTAGATCACCGCCCGCTCCTCGGCGTTCTCCAGCACGATGCGCACGGTGTTGGGGTGGACGTCGCCCAGCTCGACCTCCCGGAAGGCGTACGCTAGGCCGGCCTCCTCCGCCAGCCGCTCGGCCTCCTTGATCCGGGGGTCGTCGGGGGCGAGGGCCAGCACCCCGGCCAGGAGGGCCTTCTTGGTGCCGTGGCCCTCGCCGGTCTCGGCGAAGGAACCGTGCAGCCCGAACTCCGCCCGCTCGGGCTCGGCGGCGAAGATCTTCCTGGCCAGCCAGGCGATGCGGGCGGCCCCGGCGGTGTGGCTGGAGGAGGGGCCGATCATCACCGGCCCGATCATGTCAAGCAGTCCCATGGTTCCATCTTAGGCTTGCGATCTTTCCGGCGCAGCCCGAGAATGGGCCCATGCGAAGGCTGGTTTTGGCGGCGGTCTGGCTCGGTCTGGCCTGGGGGCAGAGCCTCGAGGTCCCCCCCCAGGCCGAGCTCGGCGCCGAGGTGGGGGTGCGGGGGGTCGACCTGCCCCCCGGGGCCTACGCCCTCGAGGTTACCGCCCCCGACGGCGGCGAGCGGGTCTACACGGTGGACGCCTCCAGCGGGCGGTTCCGGCTTCCCTTCACCCCGGAGGAGACCGGCCCCTACCGCTTCCGCCTCCGCCTCGACGGGCGGTTCCTGGAGGCCGTCCTCAAGGCGGTGCCGCCCCCGCCGCGGCTCACCGAGGAGGGGCTCTGGCTCGCTCCCGGGCGCACCCTCCCGCTCCCCGAGCCCGGCCGCTGGCTGGGGCCGGTGGTCGAGGGGGACCGGGTCTACCTGGCCCGGGGGCTTTTGGTCCTCGAGGTCGACCGAAAGAGCGGCGCGGTCCTCCGGCGCTACCCCCCGGAGCCGGTGACCCGGCTCCTGCCCGGCCCCGAGCTGGTGCTGGAAAGCGGCCGGCGGCTGGGGCTGGACGGGCTCGCCAGGGAGCCCTTCGCCGCCCCCTGGTCCGAGCTCAAGGCGCTCGCCGCTCTGGAGGCCGCCCTCGGCCCCTACCAGGGGCCCCGCCCCTACTGGAGCTACCTGGCCGCCGGGGTGCCCGACCCCAAGGCGCTCCCCGACCTCGCCGCCGACCTCCTCCGGCGGGGCCACCGGCCCGAGCTCGCTTGGGGCCGCGATGCCCCCTTCGGCCCCTGGCTCGAGGCCGCCCGTCGGGCGCGGCGCCAGGGCCTGGCGGCGGCCCAGGCCTGGAGCGACTTCTTCTTCGACGCCCTGCCGGGGGCCCCGGGGGTCGCCGCTTACCTCGCCGAGCAGGCCGGCTGGCTGAGGGCCCAGGGCCGGCCGGAGGCGGCCGCCCGGCTGGCGGAGGGCCTCGGCTGGGTCGCCCACTACCAGCGCCGCTTCTTAAAACCCCTGCTGGCGGGGCTGTTCGCCTTCTTCCTGCTCGCCTACCTGGCCCTCTTTTTGAAGGGGCTCCTCGCCTGGCGCCCCCGCACCGGGCGCTGGCCGGGGGCCGCCCTGGGGTTCGGCGAGCGGGTGCTGGCCCTTTTGCTCCTCTTCGCGGCCGCCGCCGCCGGGCTCGGGCTGGGGGCGTTGGGGCCGGTGGAGGCGGCGTTTTCCGGGCCGCTCTCGCGGGCCACCCTGGAGCTTCCGGCGGTCCACCGCCTCTTCGCCGGGCTGCCCCCGGGACCCGAGCGGGACGTCCTGCTCAAGGGCCGGCTCGACCCCCTGGCGAGCTACCGCGCCGACCCCGACCAGGGGGCGGCCCGGGAAGCGCTGGGGCTCGGCGGCGACCCCTGGACCCCGGTCTTCCGCCGGGCGGGGATGACGCGGACGCCGGTGCCCTCGGCCCGGGAGCTTGAGCGCCTCCTCTTCCGTGCCCAGCTCGACGACCTCGCCCGCCGTCCCTGGGCGGCGCTGGGCCGGTTTTTCCCCAGCCCGCCGCTTTTGATCCTGGGGATCCTGGCCTTCGTCCTGCTCGCCCTCTACCAGACCGCGCTGCTCTTCCTGCGGCCCCAGCCGGCCGCCGGGCTGGGGCGGGCCTTCGCCCTCTTGGTGCCGGGCCTGACCAGCTTCGACGCCGGGATCGGCCTCCTCCTCTTCGGCCTCGCCCTATTCTCGGCCTGGGGGCTTTGGCGGGGGGTGAGCGGCGGGCTCGCCGGGCTCGTGCTCGCCTACCTGGTCCACTTTGGCCTCGCCTTCCTGGGGGGGCGGCGGTGATCCTGCCCCCGGTCCCCACCCCCTTCGACGCCGCCGGCCGCCCCGACTGGGGCGCCCTGCAGGCGATCCTCGACCGGCTGGCCCCCGAGGTCGACGGCGTTCTGGTCTTCGGCTCCAACGGCGAGGCCCCCCTGCTGGCCCCCGAGGAACGGCGGGCGGGGCTTGCCCGGCTCCGGGTGCCGGGGTTCTTCCTGGCCGGGGTCGGCGACGAGAGCCTCCCCCAGGCCCGGGGGCACCTCGAGGCCGCCCGCGACGCCGGCGCGGACGCCGCCCTCGCCTTCCCGCCCCGGTTCTTCTCGGGGCTGCTCGACGAGGCGGCCTACCTCGCCTACTACCGGGGGCTCGCCGAGGGCGGGCTGGCGGTCTGGCTCTACCACGTTCCCCAGCTGACCAAGGTCCCCCTGCCGCTTTCGGTGGTCGAGCGCCTGGCCGCCCTCCCCGGGGTCGAGGGGATCAAGGACTCCAGCGGCGAGGTGGGCCGGTTCGCCTATTACGACGCCCGGCGGCTCGGGCTCCGGGTCTACAGCGGCAGCGCGGTGGTCTTCCTCCCGGCCCTGCTCCACGGCGCCGAGGGGGGCGTCCTGGCGGTCGCCAACCTGGTCCCCCGGCTGGCCCGGGGGATCCTCGAGGCCTTCCGGCAGGGTCGGCTCGACGAGGCCCGCCGGCTGCAAAACCGCCTCGACCCCCTGGCCCGGCTCCTGGGCCGGGGCGGGCCGGTGCTCCTGAAGCAGGCGATGCGCCACCTCGGCCTCCCGGCCGGGCGGCCGCGCCCCCCCTACCCGGAGGAAAGCCCGCTTTGGGGGGCGTTCCGGCCGGTCCTCGAGGGGCTCGCCGAGGAGGGCTTCGCGGTGGGGGGATAATGGGGGTCAAGGAGGTCAAGATGCGCCGATGGTTCCTGCTCCTCGGATTCTTCCTTCCGCTCCTCGCCGCCTGCGCCCCCCGCCTCGCCCGGCCGGCCGCGCCGGTGGCCGAGCTCGCCGGGGCCGAGCTGGTCTCGATCGACCCCTTCGCCGACCGCTTCGCCCTCCGGCTGAAGCTCCGGATTAAGAATCCCAACCCCTTCGACCTGCCGCTCCTTAAAAGCGAGCTCCGGGTCCGCCTGGGCGACTGGGAGACCGCCGGCACCCTGCCGGCGTTGACCCTGCCCGCCGGCCGCCGGGTCCCGGCGACGGTGCCGGTCGAGGGCGGCCTCACCCCGGCCGCCGGGGTGGCCCGGGCGATCCTCGAGGGCCGGTCCCTGCCCCTGGTGCTCACCGGCCGGCTCCAGGTCGAGGCCCTGGGCCAGAAGTTCTGGCTGGGGCCGGTCACCCTGCTCAGGGACCGGATCCACCTGGCGGTGCGGCTGGCCCCGCCCCGGGTCACCCTGCGCTCGGCCCGGTTGATCCTGGCCCCCGGCAGCCTGCGGCTTTCCCTCCGCTACCTGGCGGAGAACCCGCTGCCGGTGGGCTTTTCCTTAAGCGGGGGGCTGGCCGTCCGGCTGGCCGGGGCGACGGTGGGGGAGGCCCCCCTCGACCTCCGGCTGCCGCCGGCCGGCAGCCGGGAGCAGGAGCTCGGCCTCTCGATCCCCTTGAGCGCGATCCCCGGGGCCGCCCAGGCGCTGCTGGGCGGGGCCCCCTTCGAGCTTTCCGGGAACCTCCGGGTCGAGGTCCCCGGGGTCTACGCCGGCACCCTGCCCTTCGTCCTCTCGGGCACCGCCCGCTAGCGGTGGCGGGGCTGCCCTGGAACCGCTTGGGCGGCCTCTTCGCCCGCTACGGCCGGCGGGTCTACCCGGACTGGGCCCTCGCCCACCTGGCCGGCTTCCTGGCCCCGCTCCCCGAAGGGGCCCGGGTGCTCGACCTGGGCGGGGGCACCGGGGTGCTGGCGGAGGCGGTGCGGGCGGCCCGGCCGGGCCTCGAGGTCACGGTGGCCGACGCCGCCGCCGGGATGCTGGCCCGGGTGCCCCCGGGGGTCGAGGCGGTGCTCGCCCGGGCCGAGGCGCTCCCCTTTCCCGGCGGCGCCTTCGACGCCGCGGTGGTGGGGGAGGCCCTCCACCACTTCGCCGACCTCGAGGCCGCCCTGGCCGAGCTCGCGCGGGTGGTCCGGGCGGGAGGGCGGCTCTGGGTCTACGAGTTCGACCCCCGCCCCCTGGCCGGCCGCCTGCTGGCGTTCGCCGAGCGGGCCCTAGGCGAGCCCGCCGGGTTCCTGCCCCCCGGGGCGCTCGCCGCCCGGCTGACGGCGGCGGGGTTTCGGGTCGAGGTCGAGGCCCGGGGGTTTCGCTACCTCGCCTACGGGGTCTTGAGCCGGAAGGCCTCGGGCAGGAGCTCCCCCAGCGTGTAGCGGCGCTCCTCGCCCTGGGGGTTCCGGCAGATCACCGGGGTGTCGGGCGGGGCGAACTCGGCGAGGACCTGGCGGCAGGCCCCGCAGGGAGGGGCCGGCGGCGAGGCCGGGGTGACCACCACCACCGCCCGAATCCGCCGCCGCCCGGCGGCGACCATGGCCCCCACCGCGATCTGCTCGGCGCAGCGGGAGAGGGGGTAGGCGGCGTTCTCCACGTTGGCGCCGGTGAAGACCTCGCCGTCCTCGGCGACCACCGCCGCCCCCACCGGAAAGCGGGAGTAGGGGGCGTAGGCGTTCTTCTGCACCCGGTGGGCGGCCTCAATCGCGGGTTTCATCCTCGCTCGGCTCCTCTCCGCCGGCGGGCTCGGCCCTGACCAGGTCGACCTTGCGCTCGTCGGCCTCGGCCACGGTGAACCGCCAGCCCTCGAACTCCAGGGTCTCGCCGACCTTGGGGATGTAGCCAAAGCGTTCGTAGAGAAAGCCCGAGAGGGTCTCGAAGTCGCCCTCGGGGAAGGCGATTCCAAGGACCTCGGCGACGTCGTCGAGGGGGGTCTGGGCGTCGATCAGGTAGCCGTCGCCGGGGAGCCGTTGGATGTTCTGCTCGAGCTCGTCGGTCTCGTCGTAGATCTCGCCGACGATCTCCTCGATGATGTCCTCCAGGGTCACCAGCCCGGCGGTGCCCCCGAACTCGTCGACCACGATCGCCATGTGGACCTTGCGGCGTCGGAGCTCGAGCAGAAGGTTCCAGACCGGCATGCTCTCGGGAACGAAGTAGGGGGCGTGGGCCAGGCTCTCGACCCGCACGGCGTCCAGCCGGCCGTCGTCGACGTAGTCGAGCAGGTCCTTGACCAGGACGAAGCCGATCACGTGGTCGATGTTCTCCCGGTAGACCGGGTAGCGGGAGAAGCGGTGCTCCCGCACCAGCTCCAGAAACCGCCGGAGGCTGGCCTCGGCGGGCACCGCCACGATCTCCACCCGGGGGACCATGATCTCCTTGGCCTGGGTCTCGCCGAGCTCCAGGACCCCCTGGATCATGTCCTCCTCGGCCTCCTCGATCGCCCCCGAGCGCTCGGCCCCGGCCAGGATCAGCCGGAGCTCGTTCTCGGTGACCAGGGGCTCGTGCCGGGCCTCGAGGCCGAGCGCCCGGAGGATCAGCGAGGAGAACCAGGTGAAGAACCGGCCGATGGGGTAGAGGAGGATCGAAAGCCCGTCGATCGGGAGGATGACCCAGCGGGCCAGGCGGTCGGCGTGGTGGACCGCCAGCGACTTCGGGGTGATCTCCCCGAAGAACAGCACCAGGAAGGTCATGACCCCGGTGGCGATTCCCACCCCGGCGGAGCCGAAGGCCCGGGTGGCGAGGTCGGTGACCAGGGCGGTGGCGGCGACGTTGACCAGGTTGTTGCCCACCAGGATGGTGGTCAGGAACCGGGTGACGTCGCGCTCAAGCCGGGAGAACGGCCCCTTGCCCTCCTCGGCCTCGGCGAGCTCCTTGACCTTCCAGGGCCAGAGGGTGGTGATCGCGGTCTCCGAGGCGGAGAAGAAGGCCGAGAGCAAGAAGAGCACCACCAAAAGGGCGATCTCCCCGCCGGGAAGCGGGGCCGCCCGGCCCGCGGCCAGGGCGGGGAGGGCGAGGAAACCGAGGGGCAGGAGCCGGCCGAAACTCGGAGGGCGGTCGTTGTCCATCTTCACCTCACGATCCGTTCCCAAAGCGGGGGGCCGAGGACGAGGAGCCCGAGCAAGAAGGCCAGCAGGGCGGCCACCAAGACGGCGGCGGCGGCGGCGTCCTTGGCCCGCTTGGCCAGGGGGTGGCGGCCGGGGCTGGCGAGGTCGACCAGGGCCTCGAGGCCGGTGTTCACCAGCTCCAGCCCCAGCACCGCCATGCTGGCGAGCAGGATCGGCACCGGGGAGACCCCCAGCCAGGCCGCCAGGGCCAGGGCGAAGGCCCCGATCAGGACCTCCAGTCGGAAGTTGGGCTGGGCCCGCCAGGCGTAGGCCAGGCCCTCGAGCGCGTAGCCGAACGAGGCCCACACCCCCTTGCCGGCTAGAGGGCGAGGATCCTCGCCTGCACCTCGCGGAAGCCTTGCCATTCCTCCTCCGATCGGTGGTCGTGGCCGAGCAGGTGCCAAAGCCCGTGGGCCGCCAGCACCGCCACCTCCTCCTCCAGGGTACGGCCCGCCGCCGCCGCCTGGCGGCCGGCGGTGTCCAGGCTGATCACGATGTCGCCGAGGTGGGGCGGGACGAAGGGGTCGCCGGGCTCGTAGGTGGGGAAGCTGAGCACGTCGGTGGGGGCGTCCTCGCCCCAGTGCTCCCGCTTCAGCGCCCGGATCCGGGGGTCGTCGGTGAGCACCAGGGTCACCGCCTTATCCCCGACCCCAAGCTCGCCCATCAGGCGCTCGAGCTTGGCCTTGAGGTCGGCGACCAGCCGGGGGTCGGCGGCCGCCTCGGTCGCCACGTCAACCACCTTGCGCCTGGGCCTCCTCGTAGGCGCGGACGATCCGGGCCACCAGGGGGTGGCGGACCACGTCGGCCTCGCTGAAGTACACGAAGGCGATCCCCTCGATTCCCTTGAGGATCCGCTCGGCCTCCACCAGCCCGCTCCTCGCCGCCTTGGGCAGGTCGATCTGGGTGACGTCGCCGGTCACCACCACCTTGGAGTGAAACCCCATCCGGGTGAGGAACATCTTCATCTGCTCGGGGGTGGTGTTCTGGGCCTCGTCGAGGATGATGAAGGCGTCGTTCAGGGTGCGCCCCCGCATGAACGCCAGCGGGGCGACCTCGATGATCCCCGACTGCAGGTACTGTTCGAACCGCTCCGGGTCGATCATGTCGAAGAGGGCGTCGTAGAGGGGGCGGAGGTAGGGGTCGACCTTGGCCTGGATGTCGCCGGGCAAAAACCCCAGCCGCTCGCCGGCCTCGACCGCCGGCCGGGTGAGGACGATCCGCTTGACCTGCTTGGCCTTGAGGGCGGCCACCGCCATCGCCACCGCCAGGTAGGTCTTGCCGGTGCCGGCGGGGCCGATCCCGAAGGTGATGTCGTTTCGGGCGATCGCCTCGACGTAGCGCCGCTGGCCGGGGGTCTTGGGCCGGAGCCGCTTGGGCAGGGCGAAGCCCCGCTCGGGCAGGGCGGTCTCCCGCACCAGGCTGCGCCCCTCCTCGGCCAGCTCGAGGGCCTGCTCGATGGTGCCCTCGTCGAGCTCGGCCCCCTGGCGTACCAGCGCCAGGAGGTCCTCGATCGCCCGTTCGGCCAGGGCGACCTCGGCCAGGTTCCCCTGGATCTTGATCTCGTTGCCCCGGGCCACGATGCGGGCCCCGAGCCCTTCCCGCAGCCGCCGCAGCCAGGCGTCGCCCCGGCCCAGGAGGGCCATGGCCTCGTCCGGGCCCCTCAGTTTGATCCGCGCTTCGGCTTCCACCGGCGTCGGGCCCTCGGCTCGGAGAGGATTTCGTGCCATACGATCCCTTTCAGGATAGCACGCTCCTCAAAACCGATCCTAAGCCGCGGTTTTCCGGACGCCCGCTCCAGTTCGGGAACGGGAGCCGGGGGCGGCTTGGGGGCGGTCGCCACCGGGCGGGGGCGGACCGGCCTCTTGGCCTCCTTTTCCCTTTCCTCCCCCGCCTCCTCCGGCGGGAGCCCGGGGGGAAAGAGGAGCTCGGCCTCCTCGGCGGCCTCCCGCCGCAAGACCCCCCGGAGGGCGGGCAGCACCAGGAAGACCAAAAGGAAGAGGAGCCCCAGCAGGTCGTCCCACTTCACCGCTCGCCCTCCTCCTCTTCCTTGGCCGCCCGGCTAATCGACTCGCGCATGTCGGTGTCGGCCTCGATGTTCTTCATCTGGAAGTAGTCCATGACCCCCATGCGGCCGGCCTTGAGGGCCTCGGCCATGGCCAGGGGCACCGCCGCCTGGGCCTCGACCAGCTTGGCCCGCATCTCCTGGACCTTGGCCCGCATCTCCTGCTCGGCGGCCACCGCCATCGCCCGTCGCTTTTCCGCCTGGGCCTGGGCGATCTTCTTGTCGGCCTCGGCCTGGTCGATCTGGAGCTGGGCGCCGATGTTCTTGCCCACGTCGACGTCGGCGATGTCGACCGAGAGGATCTCGAAGGCGGTGCCGGCGTCGAGGCCCTTGTCGAGCACCACCTTGCTGATCTGGTCGGGGTTCTCCAGGACGTCCTTGTGCGACTGGGCGGAGCCGATGGTGGTGACGATGCCCTCGCCGACCCGGGCGATGATCGTCTCCTCGCCGGCACCGCCCACTAGGCGGTCGATGTTGGCCCGCACGGTGATGCGGGCGAGGGCGATGAGCTGGATGCCGTCCTTGGCCACCGCGGCGATCCGGGGGGTCTCGATCACCTTGGGGTTGACCGAGACCTGCACCGCCTCCAGCACGTCCCGACCGGCCAGGTCGATCGCCGCCGCCCGGTCGAAGGTGAGATCGATCCCCGCCTTCTGGGCGGCGATCAGGGCGTCGACCACCCGGTCGACGTTGCCGCCGGCCAGGTAGTGGGCCTCGAGCTTTTCCAGGGGCAGCTCGATCCCGGCCTTGGTGGCCTTGATCAGGGGGTAGATGATCCGGGCCGGGGGCACCCGGCGAAGCCGCATCGCGATCAGGGTGATCAGCGGCACCCGGACCCCGGCCGCCCAGGCCGAGATCCAAAGCCCCACCGGCACCACGCTGAAGAGGACGAAGAGCGCGACGACGACCAGTCCCGCGATCAGGATCAGGGTGAGGTCCATGGGTTACGTCTCCTTTCGTACCACCACCCGCACCCCCTCCACCCGGACCACCCGGACGGTGCTGCCCCGCTCGATGAACTCGCCCTCGGCGACCACGTCGACCTTGCGTTCGCCGAACTGGGCGACCCCGGCGGGGCGCAGGGGGGTGAGGGCCTTGCCGACGGCCCCCTCGAGGGGCCTCAGCTTCTCCTCCGGGGGGGCCTCGCCGGCGATCGCCGACTCGAGGACCAGCGCCCGCCCGGCCCGGGTCCGGGGGAGGTAGCGGAAGGCGAGGAAGAGCCCGGCGGCGACGATCAGCACCGCCACCGAGGCGACGTACAGGGTCTGGTTGCCGAAGGTGAAGTAGATCGAGGCCAGGATGGCGGCGATCCCGGCGACCCCGGCGACCCCGAACCCGGGGATCAGGAAGATCTCGGCCAGGAGCAGCAGGACCCCGCCGAAGAAGAGGAGCACCTCCAGCGCCCCGCTCATCCCCGCCAGGTAGCCGCCGAGGAAGTAGAGGGCGAGGGCGGCGAGCCCCACCAGCCCGGGGACCCCGAACCCCGGGGTCAGGGCCTCGATGAGGAGCCCCAGCACCCCCACCGCCAGCAGCACCGCCGCCACCGTGCTCGAGGTCAAAAACCGCGCCGCCCGCACCCGGGCCCCGGGGTTCACCGGCACCACCTGGGCGGAGAACCCCGCCTTGGCCAGGGCCTCGGCGAGGGTCGTCGCCTGAAAGTCGGCGATCCCCACCTCGACCGCCTTCTCGGCCGAGAGGGTGAGGGGCTCGCCCTTCTTGGTGAGGCCGGGGATCGCGATCTCGGGGTCGACCATCGCCTCGGCGATCGCCGCCGGGCGGCGGCGGGCCTCGGCCACCGAGCGGAACTTCCCCTTAAGGGCGCTGATCACCTTGCGGCCGGCGGCCTCGTACTTGAGACCGGGGATCGCCTGCACCGGCAGGGCGGCGCCGATCTCCGAGCCCGGCAGCATCGCCACCTGCTGGGCGGCCAGCGAGATGAGGGCCCCGGCGGAGAAGGCGTTCTGCACCACCGCCAGGGTGGGGAGGGGGCTTTCCAGCACCCGGTCGGCGATCCGGATGGCGGCGTCCACCCGGCCGCCGGGGGTGTTGACCAAGAGCGCGACCCCGCTCGCCCCCTCGCGCTCGGCTTTGGCCAAGGCCTCGTCCACGAAGACCGCCAGGGCGGGGTCGATCTCCCCCTCGATGGGGATCAGGTAGGTCTTGGCCAGGGCCAGACCGGCGAGGACCGCGACGAGAACCAACAGGGGCCGCACTAGGGTCAGGATAGCAGAGCTATCCTGGGAACGATGGTGCTCGGGATCCTCGGCCACCCGGTGGCCCACTCGCTCTCGCCGGCGATGCAGGAGGCGGCCCTGGCGGCCCGCGGCCTGACCGGGAGCTACCGCTTGCTCGACACCCCTCCCGAGGCCCTGGCCCGGCGCCTTGAGGAGGTTCGGCGCGGCTACCGCGGGGTGAACGTCACCGTGCCCTTAAAGGAAGCGGTGCTGCCCCTCCTCGACGGGGTGCATCCGGAGGCCCGGGCGATCGGGGCGGTGAACACGGTGGTCAACCGGGGCGGCCGCCTGATCGGGCACAACACCGACGCCCCCGGCTTTTTAAGGAGCCTGGAGGAGGCCGGGGTCCGGGGCCGGCGGGCGCTGGTGCTGGGGGCGGGGGGGGCCGCCCGGGCGGTGGCCTACGCCCTGAAGGGCGCGGGCTGGGAGGTTTGGGTCCATAACCGCACCCGGTCCCGGGCCGAGGCCCTGGCCCGGGCGTTCGGCCTCGAGGTCGTGCCCCTCGAGGCCGCCCGCCAGGCCGACTTGGTCGTGAACGCGACCTCGGTGGGCCTCGACGACCCCGCCGCCACCCCGCTCCCCGCCGCCCTCTTTCCTCCCAGGGGCTTCGCGGTGGACCTGGTCTACCGCCCGCTTTTGACCCGGTTTTTGGCCGAGGCCGCCGCCGCCGGGCTGGGCACCGTCGACGGCCTCGGCATGCTGCTCTGGCAGGGGGCGCTCGCCTTCGAGCTCTGGACCGGCGAGCGGGCCCCCGTGGGGGCGATGCGCGCCGCCCTCCGCCGGGCGCTCGGGGCGGGGGCCTAGGGCCCCCTCGCGGAACGGGCGGGCGGGGTTCTAAAATAGCGTCGATGGAACGGGTCCGGTTGGGGCTGGAGCTCCTAAAGGGGCTTCTGATCGGCCTGGGCGGGGTCGCCCTGTTGAGTGGCTGGGCCTTTTTCCTCCTCGATCCCCGCTGGGCGGCCGGCCTCCTGGCCGGCGGGGCGGCCGCCCTCTTGCTCGGTCTTTGGGGGATTAAGGATCGCTGGTCCCTGGACGAGGACCGGCTTTGCCTGGGGCGGCGGTGCTACCCGGTGGAGGCGGTGGAGGGGCTCTACGCCTACTACTGGCGCCCCCTCGGGCGGCTCACCCCCCGGCTCCGGGCGGTGCTGGTGGTCGGCGGCCGGCGGATCGCCGTGCCCGGCGACCTCGACGACCGGCGGGGGTTTTTCCGCGCGCTGGCCGAGCGCTTTCCCGTCCGGGGCGAGCCCGAGGCGGTCCGCGCCTTTTGGCTCTGGATCCGCTGCCCCGAGGTCTTCCGCCCCGGCGAGGACCCGCTTTTAAGGCTGCTTTACCCCCTGGTCCTTGCGATCCTGGTAGTGGAAAGGCACTACCTTCTTTTCCTCTTGCTCGTGCTGCTGGCGGTTTGGGAGGCCGAGCGGGACGCCCGCCGGGTCCTCCGCCGGGTCGAGGAGGCGCTAGGCTAGGGGCGTGGAGACCCTGGCCGCCGAGGCCACCTACGAAGAGGTCATTAGGAAGAGCCGCTTCGTCTGCCGGGCCGCCCCGGTCGAGAGCCCCGAGGCGGCCATGGCGTTTTTGGAGGCGGTCCGCGACCCCCAGGCCAGCCACAACTGCTGGGCCTACCGCGTGGGCGACCGCTACCGCTTCTCCGATGACGGCGAGCCCGGCGGCACCGCCGGCCGGCCGATCCTCTCGGCCATCGAGGGCCAGGGGCTGGA
>Ga0256841_1002097_pt1 | contig 16234 bp, 12 predicted proteins | sample 356308metaG_FD_185971 | JGI IMG/M metagenome (GOLD analysis project Ga0256841, IMG submission 185971) | Hydrothermal vent microbial communities from Mid Atlantic Ridge, Atlantic Ocean - 356-308 | ecosystem: Environmental > Aquatic > Marine > Hydrothermal vents | place: Atlantic Ocean: Mid... | reverse complement strand
TAAATGAGTATATTCTCTACAGAAGTGGAAAATTAAACAAGGAAGTTATTGAACACCCTTCAATTGATAATTTATTTAGCACACAAACCTACTTAGATGCACCTGATCAAGCCGTAGGTGGTGATACCGATTTATATTACAGAGGAAAACCCAGAAAAAAAGATACCACTTTAAATGTAGTCAACAGAATGTCAGGTTTGATTATGCCTGCTTACAGATTACCTACGGAAGTTGAATGGGAATATGCCGCAAAAGCAGATATCGGATTGCGTGAATATAACACACTAAAAGGACGTAAAGTTTACCCTTGGAAAGGTTACTACACAAGAACTTTTAAACCGGGTAAAACGCAAGGTCAAGAATTAGCAAACTTTAAAATTGATGATGGAAATTATGACGGTTTAGCAGGTTGGTCTGATGATGCCGCCGACATAACTGCTCCGGTTAAAACCTATCCGCCAAATGATTTTGGACTATATGATATGGCTGGAAATGTTAACGAATGGGTTGCAGATGTCTATCGTCAAATTATTGATGACGATGCTAATGATTTTAGCTATTACAGAGGAAATGTTTATACTAAACAAGCTTTTGATGAAGATGGTAAACTAATCATAATTACACCGGATTCTATTCCATTAGATACTTTACCAAACGGGAAAATAATTGCCAAACAACTACCCGGCTCACCCGCTAAAAAAATGGTTGATGATAACGAACTTTATTTGCGACAAAACTTTGATAGAGCAGATAACAGAAACTTTAATGATGGTGATATAGAATCTTCTCGTCAATACATGAAAGACAAAGAAGATGTTGATAGCGACCCTACACTTAGAATGTATAACGCTCCAATTCACCAAATCTATAAAGATTCAACTGCATTGGTAAAAGAGTTCGATAAATCTGACAAAAGAACTTCGCTAATCGATGATCAAGTGAGAGTAATCAAAGGTGGTTCTTGGAAAGATAGAGCTTACTGGTTAGACCCTTCTCAAAGAAGATTTTATCCTCAATATCTATCTAGAAATGATATCGGTTTCCGTTGTGCAATGTCACGTGTAGGAACCAAATCAATAAAAAAATCATTCAGAAGACCTACAAATTAAATTTAAAAACAGCTAAATAGTGCCTGTCTATAAAGTCAAATGAATTAAAAAATAATCTTTTTGCGTATTTTTCATTTTTTTTATTCGTCTAACGCACAGGCGTTTACTTCGTAAAAGAAAATAAAAAATCCATCAAAAATCTTTATTTTTATAAAATCAAGCACTTTATAGACAGACACTAAATAAAAGCCGGTGTTAAGTGAAATACCGGCTTTTATTTTATATTTAAAAAATACATTACCTTTGCAAAAAAAATTTTTTATGGGAAAAAAGTTAGTTATCGTCGAGTCGCCTGCAAAAGCAAAAACAATTAAGAAATTTTTAGGAGATGATTTTCAAGTAGAATCAAGTTATGGACATATCGCTGATTTACCATCAAAAGAAATCGGCATTGACTTAGAAAATTTTACACCTAAGTATGTCGTAGCAGATGATAAAAAAAGTTTAATAAAAAAACTCAAACAATTATCAAAAAAATCTGATGAAGTCTTGCTCGCAAGTGATGAGGATCGCGAAGGAGAAGCAATAGCTTGGCACTTGAAAAATCAGTTGAACTTAAAAGACTCCGACACTAAACGAATTGTATTCCATGAAATCACAAAATCGGCAATACTTAAAGCCATAGAAAATCCACGTGAATTAGACTATAATTTGGTCAATGCACAACAAACACGAAGGTTATTAGACCGCATTGTAGGTTATCAACTATCACCAATTCTTTGGCGAAAAGTCAAGAAAGGCTTATCCGCCGGTCGTGTACAATCGGTTGCTGTAAGGCTGATAGTCGAAAGAGAAAACGATATTAATAATCACAAATTTGACATATCATACAAAGTAAACGGTAACTTTTCCAATCAAGAAAACAAAAAACTTAATGCAGTTCTAGACCATACTTTCAAAAAAGAAGATGAAGTAGAAAAATATTTAGTCGAGATAAAAGACGCAAAATATAAAATTGCAGATGTAACAAAAAAAGCCGGCAAAAAAACACCACCGCCACCATTTACAACATCAACATTGCAACAAGATGCCGCTAGAAAACTAGGATTTAGCGTTTCAAAAACTATGATGATTGCCCAAAGGTTATATGAAAACGGGTATATAACATATATGAGAACGGACAGTGTAAACCTGTCAAATGAAGCCAAAAAACAAATTGCCGAAAAAATAACAGAAACATTTGGAAAAAATTTTAGTAAAACCCGAAATTATAAAACCAAATCAAAAGGTGCACAAGAAGCTCACGAAGCTATTCGCCCTACAAATGCTTTTGAAGAAAAAGTAAATATGGATTTTGATTCCAACAAACTTTATAATCTGATTTGGAAAAGAGCTTTGGCTTCTCAGATGGCTGATGCCAAAATTGATAGAACAGTTGTTAAGATTGAAAACGATAAAAATAAATATCTATTTGTAGCCAAAGGTGAAGTCCTTGTTTTTGAAGGTTTTATAAAATTATATCAAGAATCAAAAGAAGCCAATGAAGATGGCGAATTCAAAGGACAGTTGCCAAAACTGAGTAAAGGTGAAAAGTTAGAGGCAAATTATATCGAAATTACACAAAAATATTCACGTCCACCCGTCAGATTTAATGAAGCAGGTCTTGTGAAAAAACTCGAAGAACTCGGCATCGGAAGACCGTCAACTTATGCACCCACAATTTCAACTATTCAAAAAAGAGGCTACGTAGAAAAGAAAAATATTGAAGCCAAAGAAAGAAAAGTTGATAAATGGATACTCGAAAAAGGCGTTATCTCTAAGAAAACAGAAAATGAAAAATATGGTTTTGAAAAAAACAAACTGGTTCCTACCGATATCGGGATTGTTGTAAATGATTTTCTTACAAAATATTTCGGTAACATCTTGGATTTTAATTTCACAGCAAAAGTTGAAGAAGAATTAGATAAAATTGCAACCGGACAAAAACCTTGGAAAGAAACCTTACAAGAATTTTATGGAAAATTCAGTCCAATCGTTGAGGACGTTGCCAAAAATGCCGTAAGGGCAAGAGGCGAACGTTTGTTAGGAAAAGACCCCAAAACAGGTAAAAATGTATATGTGAAAATAGGGCAGTTTGGTCCATTGGTTCAAATTGGAGAATCAAATGAAGAAGAAAAACCATCATTTGCAAGTGCACCCAAAGGTGTAAATCTAGCAGACATCACATTGGAACAAGCACTTTTAATGTTTCAATTTCCTAAAAAAATAGGAGAATATAAAAATAAAGAAGTCGTTATTGCAACAGGTAGATATGGTCCATACATTATATATAATGAAAAATTCATATCTATTCCTAAAACAATAAATCCCATCAATATTACTTTGGATGAAGCAAAAAAATTAATTGAAGATAAAATAAAAGCCGATGCGCCGGTAGGAGAGTTTGATGGAAAACCCGTATATAAAGGAAAAGGTAGATTTGGACCTTTTATCAAATGGAACGATTTATTTATTAATGTTTCAAAAAAATATGACTTCGACAATCTGTCAAAAGAAGATATTGACACTTTAATCAAAATCAAAATTCAAAAGGAAAAAGATAAAATGATTAAAGTCTGGGACAAAGAAGGTATAAGTATTCAAAAAGGTAAATGGGGAAGATTGTATATCGTTAAAGATAAGAAAAAGGTTATGCTTCCAAAGGGAACGAACGCCGATGACATCTCTCTTGAAATGGCTAAAAAGAATCTTAATATTAAAAAATAATGAATAATATTTTCAATCCTGTTAATATTAATTTTGAAATTAATACCATCGGTCAATACACCGGAATTTTCAAAGATGGACATTTTCCGGATTGGAAAAAATCAGATATTATCATTATTGGCGTTGAAAAAAAGGATTTTACGGAAGAAGAAACTGAAAATTATGCTCCAAATGAAATCCGAAAATCACTTTATTCATTATTCCCGGGTGATTGGAATATAAAATTAGCTGATTTGGGAAACCTAAAATTAGCCGAAAATAATAATGATGCGTTGATTGAAATATTAACCGAAATATTTCAACATAAAAAAAGTGTAATTCTATTAGGCAACAATCAAAAATTGAGCTATTCTATCATAAAGAGTTTAAATAATATCGAAAAATATGTCAACTTCACCGTTGTTGATTCTGAAATTGATTTCGATATAAAACAAAATTCAAAACAGAATATGAATGCTAAAAATTATTTGAATTATATATTATCGGACAGTGATTTCGTTTTGAACAATATGAGTATTATAGGTACACAAACCTACTACAATCACCCTGAAAAATCCAAAGTATTAAATCGTTTGTATATAGATGAATATAAATTGGGAGAGATAAAAAATAATATCATTGAGGTAGAACCGGAAATTAGAAACGCCCATTTTGTAAGTATTGATGTATCTTCAATTGAAAATACATATATGCCTGCTCAACAAATTTCACGTCCAAATGGATTTTCGGGAATAGAAATTTGTGAAATTTCAAGATTTTCAGGCTTATCAAGACAAAATAAGGCAATAGGCATATTCGGAATGAACCCTTTTTATGACAAAAATTTTGCCGGTAGTCATCAAATCGCACAGGTAATTTGGTATTATATAGACGGAAAAAACAGTTCAAATCAACAAAAAAATGTTTTTGATAAAAATAAGATGACTAAATTCCATGTACCCAACGAAATAATCCGTTTTATCTTTTATAAGAATAATGAAACAGAACAATGGTGGGTAGAATTTTTAGATTTGAATATAGAAAACAGAATTTTTCCTTGCTCATATAACGATTACAAGCTGGCAATCAATAAGATATTGAGTAAAAGACTAAAATCTATCATTGAAAAAAATAAAATATAAAAAAAGAACAAGGCACACAATATTATATGAATTTTTTAGTTATTTTAGTTGTATGAAAAAAACGCCTTTATTCCAAAATTGAAATAATTTAATTATTTTTGGAAATAAAGAATAATTATTTATATATTTGTGCGCTGAAAAATATTTAGAGAATTAAGATTAAATTATTAGGTATTTATGAAAAAATTAACGACATTTTCCGTGGTATTACTTTTAATATTAACCGGATGTGGGAACAACTATCAAAGAGGTGAAGTTGTAGGTGTAAAAGGTCATACTTGGCATCCTTATCAACCCTATGGAATGAGTTTAATTCCCGGTGGAGCTTTTATTATGGGAAAGCAGAACGAAGACAAAGCCTATGGATTGAATGCACCAACTAAAACAGTAACTGTCAGAGCATTTTACATGGACGAAACAGAAATTACAAACGCCGAATATCGTGAGTTTGTAAACTACGTGCGAGATTCAATCATTCGCTATCGATTGGCTTCATTAGCGGAAGAAATGGAAGCAAGTCCGAAAAAAGGTATTGGTAAATATATGTTTAAAACAATGGATACCGTCAAAAATGCGTACAATAAATATATGATAAATACCTACGGGAGTTTAAAAGACCCTGACGATGAAAATGCAGGAAAAGTATTGAATTGGAAAACAAAACTTATATTCGATACCAATAAATTTCCTGATGAATACTACGCCGAAGTTATGGATTCAATGTATTTACCAATCGAAGAAACAAAAGATGGTAATAGAATGTTTGATGTGAATAAATTTGTTTACAAATTGCAACGTATAGATGCCGGTGAAGCCGCCAGAAAAGGAGAAAAACGTTCAAAACACGTTAAGGATACAATAGTAAGAGTTTATCCTGATACAACCGTTTGGGTAAAAGACTTTACTTATGCTTATAATGAACCGATGCATGACGATTATTTTTGGCACGACGCATACAGTGATTATCCGGTTGTTGGTGTAAATTGGTATCAAGCAAGTGCTTTTGCCGATTACAGAACAAAAAAAATGACTTGGTATTTAAGAAGTAAAAAACGTCAGCCATTACACCGTTTTAGATTGCCAACCGAAGCAGAATGGGAATACGCCGCACGTGGAGGAATGGAAGGAAATGATTATCCTTGGGGAGGTCCTTATACTATGAATGAAAAAGGTTGTTTCCTTGCAAACTTTAAACCTTTAAGAGGTGATTATGGCTCAGACCAAGCCGTATTTACAGCAAAAGCAAAATCATACAACCCTAATGCCTATAACCTTTATAATATGGCTGGTAATGTAGCTGAATGGACAGAATCATCTTATTATCCTAATTCTTATGATTTTGGAGCAACATTTAACCCTGCTACTCATCAGAATAATAAACGTAAAATTATACGTGGTGGTTCTTGGAAAGATGTCAAATATTTTATTCAAGTACATTCCAGAGCTTATGAATATGCTGATACCGCTCGTAGTTACATCGGTTTCAGATGTGTACAAGACTTTATGGGCGTAAATGCTAGAAAAATATCAAGAAAAGGACAACAATAACATAAACTAATAAACAAAATATTAACTAAAAAAGAAATTTATTATGGCACAAAAAGGAAAAACAATTAAGAAATTATTTCACATGGTGTACAGTATCGGTGCATCAGTTGTAATCTTAGGAGCATTATTTAAAATTCTTCATATGTCATTAGGTCCATTGTCTGGAGATGTATTGTTGATGATAGGACTTGTTACAGAAGCAATCGTATTCTTTTTCTCTGCTTTTGAACCCCAAGAAGAAGATCTTGATTGGTCAAGAGTATATCCTGAATTAGCAGGTGGAGCACCTCGAAAAAGAAAAGATAAAACCGAAGCCGAAATTGAAGCTAAAATGTCAGAAAAATTAGACAAAATGCTACAAGAAGCAAAATTAGATTCCAGCTTGATGAGTCGCTTAGGAGAAAGCATCAATAAACTTCACGAAGCCGCTCGTAGTATGGAAGTTGCTACTGATGCCGCAGATTCTACTAAAAAATACGCACAAGAATTGGCAATGGCATCAGCTCATTTGGAAAACTTAAATAACTTATACAAAGTTCAGTTAGAAAGCGTTACTAAAAATGCTAATGCTAACGAAGAAACTGCCGCACATGCACAAGAACTAAAAGCCAATATGGAAAGATTGAAAGAAAATCTATCCGGTTTGAATTCAGTTTATGGAGGAATGCTTTCAGCCATGAAAGTTAATAAATAAGCATTGTCTTATTTAATATTTTAAATTAATTATTAACTCAAAAAAATTAAAAAATGGCAGGAGGTAAATTATCAGCAAGACAGAAAATGATCAATCTTATGTATTTGGTCTTTATCGCAATGCTTGCTTTACAAATGAGTAAAAAAGTACTTAGTGCTTTTGGAGAATCGGGAGAAGAAATGGCAGATGCCGCAAAAATGAAAGCAATCTCCAATCAACAGTTGATTGCCGATTTGCAGTTAAAGGCAAAAGAACAACCCGAAAAATACGCTAAAAAAAATCAGATAGCAAGTGAGATTGAGAATAAATCCAGTGATTTCATTAATTATATGAAAAACCTTAAAAGCGAAATTCTTAAACAAGAAAAAAGTGCTTATGATGATAAAGGTGTGTTAGACTATGAAAAACTGGATAAAAGTTCTACCATAGATAACATGTTCTTTAAAGATGGTAAGATTTCAAAGAAGGGAAAAGAGTTTCAACAAAAAATTGAAGATTATAGAAACTTTCTTTTAAACATCAAAGTTGATGGTAAAGATTTGCCGTCTGAACAAAAAGAACGCATTAATAAACGCTTTAATACAGCTGACGTTAAACATGGTAAAAAAGGAAATAGAATTGAAAAATGGTTAGAAGCCAATTTTGAAGGATTCCCTGTAGTAGCTAGTTTATTTAAATTAGATAACTATGTTAACAAATCCAGAGAGACTGAAAACGAGATTCTTTCGGGAATGATAGGCGGACAATTAAAAGCAGATGTATCCGTAACAAATTATGAACCTGTAGTTGTTTTAGAAAAATCTGCATATTTTCCGGGAGAAAGGGTTAAGGGTAAAATCGCATTAGGACGTGTTGACAGTACAATGAGTTTTAAAGATGTAATAATCGCTGGCAGAAAAGTTCCTAAAAACTTGCTTACAAATGGCTATGTCAAATTAGATATGCCAGCTGGAAATGTTGGTGAAAAAGATGTTAAAGGTAAAATTGTTTTTGAAGAGGAAGGTAAAAATGTTGAGTTACCATTTGTAGTTACTTATGCGGTTATACCCGTTCCAAATCATGCTGTTATCTCAGCTGATAAAATGAATGTTGTTTATCGTGGTGTTAAAAATCCATTGTCAATTTCCATTCCAGGTGTATCTGACAATAAAGTTAAAGTGTCTGCTCCCGGTATAACAAAAGTTAAATCCGGAAAATACATCATGGATGTTACAAGATACAAAGGTAAAGAAGTTAAAATTAATGTTTCCGGAGTCGCAAATGGAAAACCCGTTCATGACAGTAAAACATTCCGTGTTAAAAACATTCCTCCACCGGTTGGAACTGTACGCGGTGAAAGTGGTATGATTAAGATGCCAAAAAGAAATATGGAAGTAGCTACAATCGGAGCAAAATTACCTGATTTCGATTTTGATGTTAAATTAGGTGTGAAATACTTTGATTTTAAAGTACCCGGACAACCAACGGTACGTGTAAACGGAACAAGATTAAACAGTAAAGCCAAACAATTACTACGTCACGTAAAACGTGGACAAACCGTACAAATATTTGGTATTAAAGCTGTTTTAAAAGGAAATTCAGGTTATCAAATTAAAAAAGTATCACCCGTAATTGTAGAAATTATCAATTAGAAAATATTTTATTGTTATCATTGTAGGAAACAATAAATAATGAATAAGAATTAAATTAAAAAAATAAGCATGAAAAAAGTTTTATTAATCTTTGCACTTTTATTGACTATGAGTCAAGTAAATGCTCAATTCAATATCTTAAATGCAAAAGATCCGAGTGAGATAGGAAAGAAAAATGAAGATCAAAAGAAAATGGATTATAGCAAACCACTTCCCTACCCTTATACCGAGGATAGAGATATTCTTTGGGGTAAACAAGTATGGGAAAGAATAGATCTTGATGAAAGATTTAACCTACCTCTTTACTATCCAACGGATACATTAGCGGCAATGCCAAACATTCGTTCATTATTTGATGCACTATATACGGGTATCAAACAAGGCAAAATAACAAAAGTTTATGCCGACAGTTATTTTACTGATAAATTAGATGTTAAAGATTTAAAGGACAGAATGACTGCTATTGATACGACTGATGCCGGTAAAGATCAATTCAACGATGAAGGAAAAGTAGATAAACAATACATCAACGAGTACCATATCAATGCCGAAACCGTTGAAGAATTTCATATTCGTGGAATGTGGTATTTTGATACCAGATATGGTGAATTAAAATACAGATTAATCGGTATTGCCCCAGTTGCTTTTGACCCAAAATCAATGGCGGCAGGAATGGAGCCGGATTTGGTTGAAGCTTTTTGGGTATTCTTTCCGGATGCACGCGAAACCTTACATGAGTATTATGCTTTTAACCGTAGAAATACTGTAAGACCTCTTGACTATGATCACCTGTTAAATGCACGTAGATTTAATGGTGTAATTTACAAGGAGGATAACGTGTTTGGAGATAGACCTATCAAAGAATATATCCGTGAAAATGCTTTGAAGCAACTATTAGAGTCACAAAAAATAAAAGAAAGAATAAGAAATTACGAAGAAGATATGTGGAATTATTAATAACTTTTTTCTATAAAAAAATAAAAAGCATCTCTTGATTATGGAGATGCTTTTTTTATGAAAAGAGAGAAAAAAAACTTACTTTTGTAACAAAATATAAAATATGAAAGATAAATTTCAAATCATTAAAAACAGGTTTGATGAAGTCGCTGACCTTATCATACAACCCGATATTATAAATGATAGAAAAAGATATATTGAAATCAATAAGGAATATAAAGATCTGAATAAAATTGTCAATAAAATTAAAGCATACGAAGCTACGGAAAATGCCATCAATGAAGCCCGTGAAATGATAAAAAATGAATCAGACCCTGAAATGATTGAAATGGCAAAAGAAGAATTATCCGAAGCTGAAAGCAAGTTGCCGTTAATCGAAGAGGATATTAAAATGATGATGATTCCTAAAAATCCCGAAGATGCTAAGAATGTAATTGTTGAAATCAGAGGTGGAACAGGTGGTGATGAAGCTAGTTTATTCGCCGGTGATTTATACAGAATGTACACAAAATATGCCGACAAAAAAGGCTGGCATACAGAAATTGTCGATTATAACGAAGGAACATCAGGTGGTTTCAAAGAAATAATCTTTAAAATAAATGGCGATGATGTTTATGGAACAATGAAATATGAAGCAGGCGTTCATCGCGTACAACGTGTACCTCAAACAGAAACACAAGGCAGAGTGCATACATCTGCCGCAACCGTAATGGTACTTCCCGAAGCCGAAGAATTTGACGTAGAAATCAAACCAAATGACATCAGAAAAGATTTGTTTATGTCATCAGGTCCCGGTGGACAATCAGTAAATACAACTTATTCCGCCGTTCGATTAACGCATATTCCAACCGGAATTGTAGCACAATGTCAAGACCAAAAATCTCAACATAAAAACTACGAAAAAGCACTTACTGTTTTACGTTCAAGGTTGTACGAAATTGAATTAAAGAAAAAACAGGAAAAAGATGCCGCTTTCAGAAAAACAATGGTATCAAGTGGCGACCGTTCAGCAAAAATCAGAACCTATAACTACCCACAAGGTAGAGTTACAGACCACAGAATAAACCTGACGTTATACGATTTGAATAATATCACAAATGGCGATTTAGATAAAGTTATAGAAGCCTTGCGTTTAGCAGATAACGCCGAAAAATTAAAAGCCGCCGGTGAAGATTTATAAAAATGTTAATCAAAGACCAATTAAATAGACTGCTGAAAATTAAAAACCGACCAAATAAAATTATTTCTTTGGTGCCTTCTATTTCGTCAAGCCTATATGATATCGGATTAGACAATGAAGTAGTTGGTATCACGCATTTCTGTAAATTTCCAAAACATTGGAAAAAATCCAAAACCATAATCGGCGGAACGAAGGACTTAAAAATTGATAGAATAGCAAAACTTAAACCCGATTTAATTTTTGCAAGTAAAGAAGAAAACACTGAAAAAGATGTTTTGGAATTGCAAAAAATAGCTCCTGTATATGTTTCTGATGTTAATGATTTCAAAACTAATCAAACTTTTCTGGAAGATTTAGGCATTATTTTTGATAAAAAAAATATTGTAGAAAAAATCATCAAAAATATCAATGAAAAAGAAAATTTGTTAAACAAAAATAAGCAATCATATAAAAGTATTTATTTGATTTGGAAAGAACCTTATATGACAATCGGTTGGGATACTTTTATAAATTATATGATGCAAAAAGCCGGATTTATGAACTTATATAATGACAAAAAAAGGTATCCGACAACAAGCATTGATGAAATGAAATCCTTAAATCCTGAAATTATTTTTCTATCAAGCGAACCCTACCCTTTCAAAGAAAAACATATTGAAGAATTTCAAAATATTTTCCCTAACAGTTTGATACTTAATGTTGAAGGTGAAGCTTTTACTTGGTTTGGAACTTATCAGCAAAAAGGATTGGAATATTTAATCGATTTAAAAGCAAAAATAAGATGCACACAAAACAAGAAAAATTAGAAGCATTTTCTAAATTACTGGATATTATGGACGATTTACGTGTGGGTTGTCCGTGGGATAAAAAACAAACTTTTGACAGTTTAAGGCACCTAACTATCGAAGAAGTTTATGAACTGGCAGATGCTATTATTGAAAAAAATCCTGACGAAATAAAAAAAGAATTAGGCGATTTATTGCTTCACATTGTTTTTTATGCTAAATTAGGCTCTGAAAATCAAGACTTTGACATTGCAGATGTGGCTGATGCCATTAATAAAAAATTAATTTTCAGACATCCTCATATTTATGGAGATGTTGTCGTAAAGGATGAAAATGAAGTCAAAGAAAATTGGGAAAAACTGAAACTAAAAGAAGGAAAAAAATCGGTATTAGAAGGTGTGCCAAAATCTTTGCCTGCGATGGTAAAAGCGATGCGATTGCAAGAAAAAGCAAAAGGTGTAGGATTTGATTGGGATAATAAAGAACAAGTTTGGGAGAAAGTACGAGAGGAATTAAACGAGTTTCACGATGAAATTATCAATAAAAATACTGAAAAAATGGAAGAAGAGTTTGGCGATGTATTATTTTCATTGATAAATTATGCCCGGTTTGTTGGTATTAACCCCGAAACCGCATTGGAAAAAACCAATAAGAAATTTATCAAACGCTTTCAGTATTTAGAAGAAAAAATAAAGCAAGAAGGGAAAAATTTACAAACAATGTCTTTGGAAGAAATGGAAAAATATTGGCAAAAAGCAAAAAATAACGAAACAGAAAAATAATGTATGATGGCTAAACATAAATTATCCATATTATTTCTGGTTTTTATGACACTTAATTTACTAAATGCGCAAGATAATTTTAGTCAAATTGATACCATCTTAAAACATCAATATAAAAGTTTTGATAAACTAAATCTATTGATGAGAAATAGCAATAGAGACTCTATGGCTATGAAGCAATTACTCATTAAAAGTCGTGCAATTAAATACAAAGAAGGTGAAATTTACGCCTTGAATATGTTGGGTAAAATGGCACGCATCAAAACAGATTTTGCAAAAGCGATAAAACTTCATCAACAAGCCTTAAATATAGCCAAACAAATCAACCATATTCCATTTGAAATTTACAGTCTTAATATGTTGGGAGTTGTCTATCGCCGAATGGATGCCGTAAAATCAGCACTCGAATATCACTACAAAGCACTACAAATTGCATCAAGCACCAAACAAAAATCAAGGGAAATCGACGAAAATATCGCTATCTCAAATAACAGTATCGGTAATATTTATCTGTTATTGGAGAAGCCAAAACTTGCCAAAAAGCATTTTGCAAAATCACTTCAAATAGAAAAAAAATACAATAATAAGTTGGGATTAGCCATCAACTATCAAAATATAGGAGGCATCTTTGAAGAACAAGGAAATTATGAAAAAGCACTGGAATATTACACAAAATCCTTAGCCTATAATGATAGCATAAAATCTACGGTCGGGAAAATTATCTGCCAAACCAGCATTGGAAATGTATATCTCAAACAAGGAAAATATCAATCTGCATTAGAAAAAATTAAGCCAAATATCAAACTAGCTGAAAAACTTGGCGACAAATACTACACAGCAGATGTTTATCTGAATTATGCACAAGTTTTGATAAAACTAAAAAAATATAAAGACGCTAAGTTGTTTTTAGACAAAGCCTTATCGGTAGCGAAAAACAAAAAAATCCCATCATTGAGTTCGGAAATTTACAAGAGTTTATCGGAAATTGCTCAACAAAACAAAGATTATAAACAGGCATTATCTTACTACAAGCAGTATAATCAGGAACAAAAAAAGGTTTATAACAAAAAAAACAGACAACTGGTTTCCGATTTGGTATTAGATCAAATAAAAAAGGAAAATGAAACCGTCATAAATGATTTGGGCAAGAAAAATAAAGAAGTTTCAAAACGATTAAATCGCAGTAGAAAATCTCTCTATTTTACTTTATCCCTACTGTTTTTATTGGTTGTATTAGGTTTTATCCTTTATCAACAATACAAACTAAACAACCGTAGAAAAGTAATGAATTTGGAACAAAGTTTACTTCGGGCACAAATGAATCCTCATTTTATTTTCAACTCATTGAACTCGATAAAACTATTTATTATTCACAATCGGTCAAAAGATGCCATTTCATTTTTAAGCAAATTTGCCAAATTAATAAGAGCCATTTTAAACTCAACAAAAGAAAAAGAAATGAGTTTAAGGGAAGAATTAGAAATGATAAAATTATACGTCAGCATCGAAAATACAAGATTAAGTGATAGTATCAATTTTGAATTAAAAGTAGATGAAAATATCGATTTAGACAAAGTAAAAATACCCTCATTTTTAACACAACCCTTTATCGAAAATGCCTTATGGCACGGGTTATCACAAAAAAAAGAATACGAAAGAAAATTATCTATAAGCATTAAAAAACAAGACAACAAAACCATTTTAATTGAAATTGAAGACAATGGTATCGGACGAAAACGTGCAATGGAAATAAAAAAATCAAAAATTTTTAATAAAAAGTCTATCGGGATTGATTTGTCAAGCCAAAGATTAAAGTTTTTTACAAAATCTATGAGCAAAGACTATACAATAAGGTTCAAAGATTTGTTTGACAAAAATAAGCAACCGGCAGGAACAAAAGTCATTATAGAAATCCCAAATAAAAAACAATAATTCAATGTGTAAATTAATAATCGATATAGGAAATTCAAACGTTGTCATAGGTTATTATACCAATCATAAATGGGAAAAAATATGGCGTTTACCAACTAATAAAGAAGCCGACAAACTCTATTATGGCTACAAAATCAACGAGTTACTTTTTGAAAATAATGTCAATACAAAAGACATAGAATTTATTATTTTCAGTAGCGTCGTTCCTCAACTGACCGAAATTTTCAATGAATTATTAAAAAAAATCAATCCTCATACTATTCATTTTAACAGAACTTATTTTAATCAGTTACCAATCGAAATTCCCGTTCAAGACGAAATCGGTACAGACTTGGTTGCAAATGCTTTGGCTACACATTTTTTGTACAAACAAAATGCAATTATAGTTGATTTTGGCACGGCTCTGACCTTTACGGCAGTCGATAAAACAGGAAAAATATTAGGCGTAAATATCGCCCCGGGCATAAAAACAGCCATATCCACATTGGACGAAAAAACATCACAATTAGATAAAGTCGAAATTCAGTTCCCCGAAAAACCCTTGGGAACAAATACGCAGGAAGCAATACAAAACGGCATATTAATCGGGTATCAAGGAATGATTGAAAAAATGATTGAAGTAATCAATCAATATTTGAATGATGATTTCAAAATTATATTTACAGGCGGATTAGCCTATCTTTTTGCCGATAAAATAAAGATAAACCACTACGAAAAAAACCTGACTTTGATAGGTTTACTCGAAGCAGGTAAGATTATATCTAATCCTAAAAATAATTGATTAATTTTTTTAAAACAAAACAAAAAAATATTATCTTTGCACTCATTGAAAAGTAAAAGATTATGGCGATTTATAAAAAGAAAGGAACCAAAAAACCTAAAAAAAATAAAGAAGATTTATCATATTTAGGAAAAGAAAGTACAACTGCCGAAGTATTTTCATCATTAGACGAAGGTGCTAGCAAAGTTGAAAAATTCCTAGAAAAAAACCAAAAATGGATTTTTACGGGACTATTGGCAATCATTGTATTAGTAGCAGGATATATGTGGTATGACAGCAACGTAAAACAACCCAACGAAGCCAAAGCAATGAACGAAATGGTTACGGCTCAAAGTTATTTTGACAAAGCCATTAATGCCACCGATGATAAAGAAATCAAAGAAGATTTTGATAAAGCTTTAAATGGTGCAGATGGAAAATATGGCTTTAAAAAAATCATTGAAAAATACGGCAGCACAAAAGCAGGAAACTTGGCAAATTATTACATAGGTGTTATCAATTACCGAAATGGAAATTTTAAAGAAGCTGTTAGTTCGCTTTCAAAATTTAAAGGCGATGACGCTATTCTACAACCTGCCGCCTACGGTATGATTGGCGATGCCTTTATGGAACTTGAACAACCCAAAGATGCTTTATCTTATTATGAAAAAGCCGCTAATTTCAGTAAAAATGAGTACTCAACGCCACTTTATTTGTTTAAAGCCGGACGTGTCGCTTTGGAATTAGGTGATAAAGCAAAAGCTAAAAAATATTTTGAAACAATAAAAAATCAATATTCAACATCTGCACAAGCAACCGATATTGATTCATTTATCGCTCAAACAAATTAATACTTGTTTTCATAACAAAAGAAAAGGTTGTTTTTTGCAAAACAGCCTTTTTTCCTGTTTTCCGCATTGAGACACCCTAAATATATTTTTTATCAATCCTGTCCTAAATAAATTTTTTTTACTTTTTCCATCGATGAAAAAGTAACAAAAAATCTAGGCTGACGAGTATTTTTCTAAA